>JACCDO011819287.1_pt1 | contig 10933 bp, 16 predicted proteins | sample 7446101 | NCBI WGS metagenome assembly JACCDO01 (sample SAMN15323440, study PRJNA562643) | freshwater metagenome | isolation source: river surface water | place: USA:Blue River Watershed | collected 2017-08-16
AACATATATTGGAATTAGGCTTTATAAGATAAACAAAATAAAAAAATATTTTAATCAATTACTTGTGATGATATTACAACAAAATTGACAAATGATTGCTTCATATTGAAGCTTTCGTACCCACGCCAAAAAAATAAAGGAAAAACAAAATGGCAAACTTTGACAACCACATAAGACTCGTGTCTTTTGATGAGAGAGCATATAACAAACTGAGAGAACTTGAATACAAGATTTCTCATTGGCGACACTACAGTCAGGAAGGTTTTTTGACTTATATTTGTCCAGATAAAAGCCTTTGGGGATCAAGTCAAGATATAAATTTTACCTCGGTAAATATTGTCTTTGCACACCATGTAGAAGCATCAGAGTTTGAGTTACTCCTCAAGTTCACAACTGATCTTGCTCCAGCAACAGGTGCTTTCAAGAAATACCAAGAATCAATACAAGAGAGGAATGGTAAATTGTCTTTGAAACTTGTTTATGTTGAACCTTACTTGAACATTGTTGGTTACCACATTAATGGTAAAGAGGATGAATGTGATCTTGGTAAATTATACCAAGGGCTTGTTGATTGTGATGAAAAATCACAAAGGTTCTCAAGAAACATTGACATGGACTTAACTGATCTCGCAGCAGATTATCTATGTATCAAACTTATATCTGATAACCATGATTGTGATTGTGCTCTATGTGAGTCAGATAGAAAAGAATCAAACCAATAACAAACCAACCAATAACAAACCAACCAATAACAAAAAGGAAAAACAAAATGGCAAACTTATGTGAAAACATTTTAACTATTAATGCTCAAAATGCGAAAGGTAGACGTGTTATCAAATACATCAAAAAAAAGATCAAAAAGGAATCAGGAAAATGTTTCCTATCTTTTATCTGCCCAGATTATGAATCATGGGGAACAAAGTATGATGTTAGTTTTAGAACTATGGGTTTTGAATCAAATTCAGATTCCAATGAACATATAACATTGTATTTCGATACAAATAATTCACCTTCAAGAGATGCAGTTCGTGAGTTCCAAGAGAGAATGGAAAAAGATTTAACCGTATCTCTTATTTATGTAGAGCCATTAATGGATTTCATTGGCTTCTACAGACCAGATGATGAAGGAGAGATGGGGTTAAGCGAACTATATTATGGTTTGGTACACGCCAGATCTAAAGCAAAAGAGTTTGCGAAGAGATTGAATATGACTCTAGAAGACCTTGCAGAGGATTATATGTGCAACAATTTAGACGGTGATGATGAGTGTTATTGCCCTTTATGTGAATTCAAATCATATTATCCTGAATAAAAGAATAATACAACAAAACAAAACCAACCAACCAACAAACCAACCAACAACAAAAAAGGAAAAACAAAATGGCAAACATTTGTGATAATGAATTAAAGCTTATTGCTTACAATGATGAAGCAATTACAGTAATCAATGAGATCAGGAATAAGATAAAAGAAAAATCTGAAGAAAGTTTTTACAGTTATCTTTGTCCAGACAGTAAGTTATGGGGAACAGATGAACGAGATTTCAAGTTTGTGAATGTTTCGATTCTTCACAGCAGTGAGAAGGAGATTCATTTACATTTAGCTACAAGATGGTCTCCACCAGTGGGGGCTGTTGAAGAGTTTCAAACACGAATGGATGACAAAGAAATTGATTTATCAATATCTCTTACTTATATTGAGCCTGGCTGTGATTTCATTGGGTTTTATCTTGATGGTGATAGCGATGAAATGAGCTTGGTGGATTTATATAAGAGATTGGTTGATGGTAATGATGACAAAGCAAAAGTATTCGCAAAGAAAGTTGATGTAGATATAGAATCTCTCGCTGAGGGTTATATGTGTCTTAAGGCAATGTATGGCGATGAAGAAGAGCCTTGCACTTGTGCTTTGTGTTTATCTACAGCCCAAAACACACCCAACCAAATCTAAAAAAACTTATTTATATTAAATAATATTTTGAAACATTAATCATAATCAATATTTGTAATTAAATTGCAATGAATTGACTAATTGATTGTTCCGTGTTGGAACTTTCATTTACCCCCCCCTTATCCTATAAAGGAAAAACAAAATGGCAAACATTTGTGATAATGAATTAAGATTAGTTGCTTTGAACGACAAAGCTGTTACAGTTCTCAATGAGATTAGAAGTAAGATAGCCGACAATGAAGAAGATTTTTTCAAATATCTTTGTCCAGATGAGAAATTGTGGGGAACCAGTGGAAGAGATATCGATTTTCGTGATCTCTGGGAATACGGAGACGAGAATGAGAAAGAATTGTTTTTACGATTTGATACAAAATGGTGTCCTCCGATTGGGGCAATTGAATATTTTCAATCCACAATGAGGGATAAAGGTTTTGAGTTCTCAATATCCCTTACTTATATTGAGCCAGGCTATGATTTCATTGGATATTATATTGATGGAGATAAAATGGAAATGAGCTTGGGAGAATTATACGCAAGGCTAGTCAAGGGTGATGATGAAGAAGCAAAAATGCTTGCTGATAAAATGGTTGTTGATCTACAGTTTCTCGCTGAGAGTTATATGTGTTTATTCATCATGGATATTGATGACGAAGAGCCTTGCACTTGTGCTTTGTGTTTATCTACAGCCCAAAACACACCCAACCAAATCTAAAAAAAACTTAGAATTGACTAATTGATTGTTCCATGTTGGAACTTTCATGTTACCCCAAAAAAACAAGAGGAAAAAAAATGTCTACCACTAAGACTATTACCCTTATTCGCAATCATGGATCCAAAATCAACAGTGCAATTACTTTATTGTCAAATGAATTCAGTCGAATTCTCCATGATGAAAACCATCCTAATGTTACCGACTACTTTGCAGAGAACATGAATGATTTTTTCAGCTCTGTTCAATCTTGTAGACACTTGATAGCTCGTATGACCTTTCTTGCAAAAAGTAAGAAAGATGTTGAAACCAATTTCTCCCTATTGGGAGATGAACTGATTGAATTACTTAATTCGCTTTACAGTCCAACAGTTAGCTTTGATGAAAACTTTGGTAGAGTTAATAATGAATTAGAATCAGATGTTGATAAAATAAATCAAGCGATCAACCTATTAGAGAGCGTACATGAAAACCAAGAGCCAGATGTTATCGAGTCATTATCAAAACTTAAATCTCTGGTTGATTTTTTCAGTGAGAAAACTGCTGATTTTACTCTAGTTGAAAATTATGTAAGCTATGTGGTTAATCATTTTACAGAGATCAACGAGCACTTAAGAAGCATAGAACAGCTACTTCCAATAGTATCATTCGATGAAACAACAGAAGAACTCACAGATTATTACAAAAACTATTTCAAGGAAAAGTTGATCCCCGCTCTCAAAAACAGTAATAACCCAAATATTGCGAGTGCAACTTTTTATGAATTTGAAAAAGACAAAGATGATAGAATCAACATTCTTGGAAATCTTGCTATTGTATTTGAAAGCAAAATCAATCAACAAGAATATTTAGATTATCTCATCTTTAGTGCATACCTAGCACCAGACAGGCATGAACTATGGGAAGATGGAGATACAATCGACGACTTTATATTTATGAATTGTAGTCTCTACAGAAAACATCATCGCAACAACTACACAAGCTTCTCATGGGATTATCACTTAGGTCTTGATGAGCACCTTGATGATCGTTCTGATGAACTTGATACATATACAGAATACTTCAGAGATGATGTTCATGTTATTGAAAATTTTTTAGAAAACCTTACCCATTACTTCGATACAATCGAGAAAGAGAATAGAGTATGAATACTCCTAATCAATCCACTACACCTGATACAAACAAAGGATAAAAAAAATGTCTACTATGCAAATCATTCTTGAAAACTATGTAGATCTAATTGCTAAAAATTGGATTGAACCAGCAATCAAAAACTGTGATGTTTATATTGAAACAAAAACATCAACAGATGTGTCTTATAGGGATTCTTGTGCAAACAAGTATTATTATTTAGCTAGTCTTCATAATAATGACAAGTATGAGATTCGACTTAATGTTTCAAGAGATGGTAGTTCTTGTATCATATTGACAAAATTCAATCTCGCTGACTTGCTTAAAGGTAAATACAGTAATGAATCCAGTTCAAATCCCTTTAATGAATCGACATTGGCAACTAGAATTTCTTTTAGATGTGAGAGAGATATTTTAGATGCAACTCAAAAACTTGAATCTTTACTACCAGCTAAAACCAAAGCCTAAAAGGAAACAAAATGAGCGACAAAAAATTTACAAACTTCATGCAAAAAAACATTCATATTCTCAAAGAAGTTAAAAACATCTTAAATCTTAACGAGATTGTGGTACAAACTGATCTCCTGGAACTAATAGCAGATCATGGCGAACCGATTCATGCTAAAAATACTCCTAAAGTATTGAACTCAGTTCTGAAAGATATTATCCATAGAGTATCTCTACAAACAAAAATTGATAATCTAGCAGATGAATTGTGTAATTCAACTTCTCGTAAGCAACTATTAAATACTATCCAGGAACTACGGAATGTAAGTTATGAAGCAATATTTATGATTCATCATGCAATTGATAACATAAGAAATACATTCTATGAATGTGATTCTTTCATAAACTACAAGTCTTGCCATGTGGATATCGGTGAGATGGTAGGCGAGTTTGGTGATATTTTTTCAGACACAGATGAGGATGAAATCTATTGTGATTTATGTTCATTTCAAGAAGATGTTGAAATTGCTCTATTCATGGACTCTGAACTCAATAGTATCAAGGAGAATCTACCACAATTGTTCGATAGATTCTATGAGATATTAAATGAAATAGCAGAGAGATTGAATGAGCCTGAACAGGTCAGCCTATAACAATAAATAATAATAAATTAAGTTTTAATCAATTATTGCAATGATATCGCATTATATTGACTAATTGATTGTTCTAAGTTGGAACTTTCATTTACCCCCCAACAAAAAAGGACTCATAAAATGAGCAAAGAAATCGCAGAAAAAGTTATTAAAACAGTATTCCCATCAGATTTTGAATCTGAGAAAAACAAGATCAATTCTATCTTTGATTTTGCTGATATAGCAGATGAGATTGGTTTGTTATCTGAGGATTTTGATTACACATACGAGTTGATCTATAATGATGATTACAATTGCAGCGAGTTTCAAAATGATTGCAGTAACACTATCCTTGATATATTTAAAGCAACAGACATTGATTCAATGTTGGGTTTTATAGATAGAGCAAAAAAGATTACCATGACAGCTCAAAATTATTTCAAGAAAGTGATTGATAATACCTGGTATGAATGGAAGGGTTGGAAATATTACCTTGACAATCAGTCGATGTATGCGTCAATAGAAGAGAGAGCAAATGTCCTACAACGAATAGAGAGTGAATTACTCGATATGGAAGATATTTGGGAACATGATAAAAAATCATTCAACAAAATCCATCGTAACATAGATGAAGCCTGTGAAGAGGTTTCTGAACTTTATGCTTGGTTGAAGAAACTCATAAGCATGCGAGATGATTTGGTTCCAGAGTATTTTGAAATCATAGAAATCTATCTTGATGAACTAAGAGAACAAATTAAAGATGCCTGGAACTCAAATGTATCATCAACACAATTGAACTAAAAAAGGAAAACAAAAATGCGTTTCATAGAAGATTTAAAAGATGGCTTAATAAATGTTGGGGCCACAGTTACAGACAAAGACAAAGGATTTGTTTTCAAGTATGGCTCAAACAAAGTCGAGGTTCGTGTTCAACGAGAAAAGCATCGACAATATTGGATGGGCTTTGACTTCAGTGAAGTATGTGAAGAGTACTATGTTTATACTGTTACTCTTTATAATAACAAAAACAATCACATTATCAAGAACCTAGTAGATAGCGATATTGATATTGCTATCAGTGAAATACAAACAAAATACTTCGCATAAAAATTATGCAAATCAACCAAAAAAGAAAGGCTGCTTATCATGCAAACAAACAATAATTCAAAAAATGTCGAACTTGGCTTTGGCAAATTACTCAATGAAATCAATCAACACTTTAGTTTTATCCAAGAGATTGACCCAAACTTGATCGAACGAGAAACCCAGAAGATTGAAGACAAAACATATCGAACTGATGTGATGTTTGATTACCATTTGAACATGGCTAGGTTTCATAATGACAAGCTTGACGTTGAAAACCTATCTAAGTTTATTAACAGAAAACATAAAGCTTTGATTGAGCTGGTTCAAACTTATACTGATCAATCAGCAATTTGGTGTATGTATAGAATGGACATTCTAGAACATACTATTATAATTCTTGAGATGGTTCAAGATAAAATGAACAACCAAGAAGATATTTTTAATATTGGGCTTAATCTACCCAAGACACATACTACTGAGTTTTTGCTCACATCAATCGAAGATATCAAGAAAGAGAAGTCTAAGTTATGGAGTATTGCAACAAACGAAACAAAAGTTTCTTATTGGGGGAAAATAAACCAGCTATTTGACTCAGTTCTATTCACTCTCAACAATGATTACAAGTTGAACATAAAATTAGATAAGTAAAAGGGGCAAATCAATTAATTCAATTATATTGAAATTATATTGACTAATGAGTGTTCTTAATAAGAACTTCATATTACATCAACACATTCCAAAACAAAGGAAAACCAAAATGATTACTCATGAAACATTCAGAGGACTCTTAAACGATCTGTGCCAAAGCTTAGAGAGTGATGATATTGTGAAAAAACAAAATCTTACAATTCAAAGGATTGGACAATCAGTTTATATTCAAACACCAGAAGATGATAAATCAAAACTATCACTCAATCAATTACAACTATCTGTCAACAGAGGATGGGTTGGAGATTCATTGAAATGGGGAATTAAGTGGGAACACCAATCACCTTGTGTATTTGGTTATTATTGTACTGGGGTACATGGGTTCTCTCAAATTCAAGAAAATAATCTTGAAAGTCTTATCAGCACAACCAAACAAATTCTTACCGAAAACAAATGTCACTTATAATAAAGGAAAAAAATAAAATGACTACTCAAAACAAAGTACAAGAAAAAGTTCTAAGATTCCTTGTTGATAGAATCAATGAAGGCAGCCGATCCATTTTGAATACTCTACAAGATTCAAACCAAGCTCTTTACAATGATTCAGAAATCTGGTTACAATGTGTTTTACACTGGACAGGTGAGGGTCTTGACGCTTTAATGGATTATAAAGCCCTATATGCTTTTATGCTATATCAATCAGATGCAATCGAATTGATGGATACAAGAATTAAGCGTAAATTGAATTACAATCTACCAATCTATAATCAAAAGATTACTGAAACACCTCTCAAGAGTACATGGATTGGATCTGTTAAAGCTGAGAACCCAGTAATAAGCCCTCTAACTTTGCATTCAAGGTTAAAGAACAAAACCCAATTCGATACTTTAGATTATTGTATTGCCAAGTACCTAGAGTCTAATGATCCTTATTTCTTCACTTTATATTACCTAAATCTTGGTGATGTTCTGTTTAGAGATATGATCACCCTCGAAAGACTAGATGAGAGAGCAGCTGATTGGTTCCAACACCAAATGTCTATTGCAATGAGTGTTGAAAGTGAGCTTGCACTGACTTTGAGCAGAAAGGCTACAATAACAGATGTGCATGAGCTCATGACAACAAAATATGGTTCAAACCTCAAGGGTTTAATTAACTATGACGGGTTCAATAACCAATACGCTGTATGTTATAACTACCATAGATTCCCTCTACAATACTTCAACGATAAATACTTTAACCAAGAAACAAAAAAACAAAACCAAACTAAAGGACATTAAAATGCAAAACATTACATCACAAATCAAATCATTACAAAACAGACTAGACTTCATCAATCTTGAGCAAAAACGCAAGGAAGAAGTAGAAAAACAAAAGTTATATACTCACATTGTTTCTGGGTGTTTGGATTTCGACTCTAAAATGTTTGATGATATTGATGACTATAAATATAACACCAACAAGCTAATCGGTGTATTACATGATCTCGAAAAATTACAAAACGACAAGAGCCGTATGCAATACCTATTGGATAATTGCTCTGCCGAGCGTAAAACTTGGCGTGCACATAATTGGGTGAATGAATCCTGCCGAGTTGCTTCTCATGTTGATTTTGCAAAACGAACAGTATTTGATGATCCACAATCTAAGCAAGTTGATACAAATGATTCTGCTAGTGACATGGAATACAGGATTACAATTTCTTTTAGAATGGAAGTAACTATCAGTGATCTTATAGATGAGTCTGATTTCAAAGATCAAATATCTGATCTGCTTCAAGCTCTCTCAGATAGTTTTGAGTGCACAAAAGGCAGCATAGGATTCGCAGTGTATGAAATGAATACTGGCAAAAGAATATCTATATTACGCAGTCAAGCTTATCTATTGAGTAGCGATTATAGTTTAAGTAAATTACAGCCAATATCTAGTGTGATCGATCTTAAAACAAGTAAAACAGAATTCGATTCTTCTATTATTACTTGTGATAACTTCAAAATTATTATTCAATAGAAAGTTTGCGACATACATTCAATAGCTTATATTCATATATCACTTATCTAATCTTGTTTGCTTTTAATAAAACCAATTCAAGACAAATCTAATACGCTAATAATTAGCGATTAGGTAACAACCCCATTTCATACACTTATAAAGTGTAACTACAACAAAGGATAAACAACTATGACAAATCTAGTTGCCCAAGAAAGAAAAAGATTCATCGCCAACCAAAAACTTATCGATATGGCTTCAAACACTGATATCCATGCGAAAGTTTGTGAGATAGCTCTTGACCATATCTATGTTCAACATGTATTCGATTACATTGAGATACTAGACTGTGATAAAGACTACATCCCAGCAGAAATAACCCAAACAAAATCACAGATCATAGACCGACTTGGTGTTTATGAAGTTTGGAAATCAAAACTAGAATATGAATTTAATGTTGATACAGCCCATAATCTAGATATTATCATCAAAGATATTAAGGGTGAGTACTTGGATTTGTTCGAAGCCACAGAGAATCATATTAAGAGAAATCTGTTGAATGGTAACACTGCCCCAAAATATACTTATGATTTGGCAAAGGTATTGGATCGAACATATATTACATGTAACCAGGATTATTCTCTCTTGTTGGATGCCAAGAATCGTTACCGTAATAAGCACTTTGTGAACAGCCAAAATCAAATGAGTTCAAAAGTAGATGAAATTTGCCAGGATATGCAATCGTTGCTTAGCAAAATAGGTCATCTTATTTCTGACAAGCAAGCATGGGTTACAACACTACATAATTGTTTCCAGAACGCTAAGCTAGAACTAGAAATAGCTTTTGATCGAAAAGACTTCTCTCTAAAGAACAAATCAACAACACAAAAAAAGAATGAGGATATTTAAAAATGAGAACAATAAAAGCAAACACTGACTTACTTAGTTATATCTTAACAATGATTGGATTTGAAAAAACATTTGTGTTTAACCAGAAAAACATTATTTGTTTTGACAATAATCCAAGTTTTCCAAATGTCAAAATGCATCAAGATGACAAGCACTTGATTCTAATCATCCATGAAATTGAATTAGATAAGATTGACTATGCAGACTTCTGTAATTTTGTTTCTCAAGACGGAGATGAAGTTAGTCTTGGCTTGGATTTTTTATTGAAAGCTTTTAGTAAAATAGTAGATAAAGTGAACAAGAAACTACAACAATTTAATGTAAATAAATAAAATTACTTTGTTGTTTTTCTAGACTTCTTGCGTTTTGATTTTCTTCTAGCCTTAGGATTGTTTAGAACTGTGATCTCAGTACCTGCTGGTATCATTACAATATTGCTGGAGTTACCAAGTACCCTTGAGCTGTTCATTGCCAAGGCGTTTTCACTTTTCTTAACTAAATGTTCAACTGCCAAAGCGATTGCATTGGCAACAGTGCTCTCACGATTAGCCTCATATCTTGTTTCAAACCCTGTGTTAAAAAAAGATTCAAAGTCCATTTCATCTCCGCTTATTGATCCCAATAGATGTAACTCTTGAGAATATCTAACATCTTTGCGAATGTTTTGGAGTAACTGAGCCTTAGGATATACATTATTGTATTGAGTAAGATCTAGTTGTTGATTGGTTCTTTGAATGGGATTGAAATTTACCTTGTAGTATTTTACATCACAAGCAGAATTCATTGAGAAGTTATCAAGCACTAGAAGTCTTGCTCCTAATGAATTAGATGTTGCCTCACCTGGAGGAATAATCAAACATTGTAATGACTTCTTCTTAGTATCAACCAGTTTTTCATCTGGCTTTTCTAATAAGATGAATTCTGTACCCTTGGGGAACTTGTTCTCAAGTTCATCTTCAATCTTGAAGAATAATTTCTTCATGATTCTGTTCTTAGATGTTGTCTCTAAGTATATACTGGCAGCAACGGCCACACCAGCTGCAACAACAAAAAATGCTAATGAGCTTGAACCGCTATTATTATTGTCTGGCATAATAACCTCTTTCTTTTTCATTGAAAAATTTATTATTATTCTTTCTTTTTTTTAGAAGTTAGTAAAGTAAAAAACAATTTTTGATTACTTTTGATAAAAGCAATATCAAAACAAACCCAGTTTTCGATTGGAAACTGATTAACACACGCTCATATATCTTATAGATATATCATAACCCAACCTCAAAAGGACAACACACTATGTTACCTCTCAAGAAAATCATTGAAATATATGATGAAACCCTTCAATTCAAAAATGGCTCCGTAACAGATTCTATCTTATCTCAGGTAGAATCTTATGCAACGCCTGAAGAAAAAAACTTTTTCAGCAAAGCTTCA
>JACCDO012256792.1_pt1 | contig 10933 bp, 14 predicted proteins | sample 7446101 | NCBI WGS metagenome assembly JACCDO01 (sample SAMN15323440, study PRJNA562643) | freshwater metagenome | isolation source: river surface water | place: USA:Blue River Watershed | collected 2017-08-16
GTCGGGTTTGTTGTTATAAATTCGCTGATAACCTTATTGGTTTCTTCCAGGGTTGCGTTTTCTTTTCGCCATGCGTTCATGGTTGGCTGTTCTACATTTGCGTTTTTGGTTTTATGTATCATATACGTTATCATGCCTATATCTAAACACCACGGCTCATATGCGACACCATATGTAAAAAAGGTCTCTGCAGCGGGGAATTTATCTGGCGACGCAATTTTGGTGGTATCTACCGACAATCCAAAATCGATGATAATCGGTCGACCCGATTTATCTTTACACATCACGTTGTTTTCTTTCATATCAAAATGCATGATATTGGCCGCGTTTAATTTTGCGATTCCCTTCAATAACGTGATATGCGTATTTATTAATTTTCGAAAATAACTTTCCAATTGACTAACGTTGGCCGCTTCTTTTACCCAATAATCACCGAGTGTATTTTTTCCAACATATCGAATTCGGTTTGATTCGTACGTTTTATTTTGATATTCGGGTGCCATATTTATGAATTCACATTTCTTGGCTTCTGCATCATTGTTCAGTGCGCCAATTGTGATATCGCACGACTCTATAATCGGTGCATAATATTGCACATATCCGGGAATTTTTTGCACTTTTTTGCCCATTTCGACTTCGCGCGCGGACGTTTCCTTGTATTTCTGGATTTTTGTTATATATTTCTTTGATGTCAGCTGTTTGCTGGAACATTCTATACCCGGCCTAAATACACAACCATAGGTTCCTTGATTCAATAGTGTCGGTTTTTCTGGGTCGTTGTTATTGTTCGGTTGCTCGTCTGGTTTTTCGTTATTTTCTATGATGTGGGTTTGGTCATTTCCCATACCAGTAATATCTTTGATGAACGACAACATTCTATGTTATAATATAGGTATATTTTCATATTTGAATTTTACCACATTTTTTGTCATGCAGGCGATTCATACACAATAAATTCGTAGTCGATTGTTTGTACTGCTTGCAATGCTTGCACAGGTTTTTCGTTTTTTTGGGTTCTCGACACAATGTTATAATTCGTTTGTATTTCTTTCAATAACGGGTATATACTGACTCCGTCGCGTTCATCGTTTTCTACCAACGTCACGTATATAGTTTTGCATCGTTTGAAAAAATGATTGTAGATTTGAGCCCCGCCAATAACAAAAATCCGTTTATTTGTATTTGATTTTAATTTACATAGAATCTCGTCACACTCGTCTAAATCGCAGAATATGGCTGATGACCTGGTTGTGTTTTTATAGTTCTCTGGTTTGGAAGTAATGACGATGTTGATTCGCGAATCCAATGGACCACTTGGCAATGAATCATATGTTTTTCGGCCCATGATTACAATATTATGCATGGTTTCTCTTCGAAAATGCTTCATGTCTTCGGGTATGTGCCAAATCATGTCATTATTTTTTCCAATAATCCCGTATTTGTTTACAGCCACAATCATATTCATTTTGGTATATATATACATGTGATTAACATGACCATTTTTATGTTGTTTGCGGTATTGACAGATTTAACCATGCGGTGTTATATCAACAAACATTTGTATTTTGGACACATAAAATGTAAAAAATTGATTCATTTTTAATACTTATTGTCGTGGTATACAATTAACAACCAGTTTCACTTATTAAAATGCACTCCATGTACTACCGATTACCCAAGGTTCTCTGGGACTATATCTGGTCTTATGACGTTCGACACAAAATAGAATTCAAGAAATGTGTCAACCAACTCAATCAATATTTTCATCGCAATCGCTCAATCGACCGAATTGTATGCGACATGAAACTATATGAAGTATACTTGAACGTTCGTATACAGCGCGGAATAACGGACACGCCTCCTGTCGAATTTCATACATATTATTTTATGCGGCGCGTAAGATTTCCGGACCTTGTCCGTATGGATGCATTGAATCATATGTCACTCCGGTCTCGTACATATGACAACAATATGATACATCGGTTGACGCGCGCAGCTATGACATAATGCATATGACCAACCAAAACAAAAACAAAAAACAAAACAAAAATTTTACAAAACTTTTTATAAAAATAGCATATAATATATAACATTGGGTTTTTGTTATTCCGGCGGGCGGACCAAGTTTTCCAGCAATTTCCGGTTGCAATGTTGCAGCTCAATGGAAATTTTTTTTATTCGGTCAATCTTATCGTTACAATCCATGTATTGTTTGATTTCGTATTCCACTGTATACAATAATCCATCTAATTCTTCTTTTAATGCGTCAATCTGGTCTCGAATAAGTGCACACGTTTTACATATAAGATGTTGGATAATTGTCACACTGCATGTACACTCGGTAAGAGTTTCGCCACATTGAAACTGCATGATGCTTGGAGAATTATTTATATTTATACAATTTGCACATTGTATCGCGATTGTAGTTGATACTTCTTTTTTTGTACACATACAATCGCCATGGTAATATACTGAATTACTTCGAATGTTTTCCGGCATTTGAGGGGGGTTTTGATATAATATACATCATTATGTTATATCAAATTTCAATTTTATGGGTGTGGGCTGCAATCTATACACCGATGAAGATTTAAATTCGCACAACCACCTTCGGTGGTTATACGTTTTAATTCATTTATCGGCAACGTTTCCTTTGAATGATGTAAATAGCACGCTAAACGCGTGCGGATTTAAATCTTCAAAGGTGTAAGCGACTGCATACTGAAAGACTCGTATCCAATGCGCCTTCTATCCATTGCTGATTTTTTGCCGAAAAATGCTCCCCGCAAAGGAACATTTTCACATCGGGTCCAAACGGTTGAACTATGATTTGGGAGGTCTTGGTGCTGTTTGCTCCCACTCCCCAATATCCAACGCCGCAATCCCAATAAAAGACCTCGGTTTTTATCGGTTCTGGAATATTGTTTGCTCCGGTCGTCTTTTTTAACAGTGTCATCAGTTCGCGATTGACCGCATCTATTCCTTTTGTATCATATAATTTTTTCCAATATTTGGCGAACTTATTGTCGCTATATGATGTCATTATCACGCCATTCGATTCGTCGATAGGGATTACCATTCGCAAATGATTGTTGGTCGTTAATTTCGGCAAACCACTGAACCATGGGTGCGCCTTTTTTCCCGGGGCTTTGGGTATAAGTGGGAACTTTGAGTAAATTCTACACAGCGGCGCGCATTTGATTTGTGATAGTAATTTTGATAATGGACGGAAAAAAGCGATGCTTTCTACAGCCTGTTTCGGCAATGCACTAATGCAGTGTTTTGCAGAATATATGGTCGATACATTTGAACACGATATTTCGAACGATTTTTCTCCGTTCACCGTAATTTGCCGGATTCGGCTAATGGTCCGGTTCTTCAATATGCGAATATTTATATATTTTAACAGCCGTGCTTCCAATTTATCAATGAGTTGCGATAAACCACCTTTCAATACATAATATTGATGTATTGGCGACAAATGCATGACGATTAAGTAGAGCGCGTCGTATGCATTCATAATCACCAATTCACTGTAATACCCGAAGGACGCCTTTAAGAATTCGACTTCTTCCGGGGTGACTACCGTCTTTGCAAAGTCAATTAGACTTTGATTGCGTAGACTTTCGGCGGAAACGGTTTTGCTGGCCCATGCTATCTTGGTAATGATTCCTGCGTTGGGTAAGTTCTCTTTTCCTAGAAAGTTGTCGAGTGCCGCCATGAGCGCAGGTTCTGGCGATGGCAATGCTGCTGTGTTTGTTTTTTCGATGAATTTATATATTCCGAGTATATCGTTTGGCGCGTCCAATATCGAGTTCATTCGCTTTCCCGAATTATCTACATATGTCGCGGTGCTCGTTATTTTGGTTAGTTTTGACTGCAGACCGAGTTCATGAATGAGCGCAAGTAGATGTTTATTACCACTGTGAAAACGACCGGCACCCGCTTCTACGTCCATTGTTGTGTCGTGATGAGTGTAAATACGCCCTCCTAGCGTTTTATATTTTTCGAGTATTAATAGATTTGCGTGGGGGTACTTTTTTAATATTTGATAGGCGGTGTATAAGCCGGCGATTCCGCCGCCTAAAATTACATAATCATATATCATTGGTGGTAGTTTTATTATATATAGAGAAGAAACGTTTATGCATATGACAAATTATATACTTTGTATTTTATAATAAGTTATTTTTTCCTATTTTAAATATGCAAATGTCTATATAAATGATATTTATACCTATTGGGGTTCAATGCTCAAGTGCCGTTTTTAAAAATGAAATTGAAAAAACACATACATTGCCTTTTGATTGGATGTTCACAAATCCTTCATTTATTTTTGAAATGTTAGTATTATTACTTGAAAAAAATATGAATATTGAAGAATTAGTTAAAAATCATTTTTTACATTGTGAAAAAAGAGCAAATTTGAATGGTTTAGAAAATTATTATACTTGTGATAATGGGTTTGCGTTATTTAATACCAAATACAACGTTATATTTCCGCACGATGATAATACTAATGAAACAATTAATAAATATATAAGACGGTTTGAACGGCTGAAAGATATGATATTAAATTCAACCGAAAACTTATATTTTATATACACCTCGCAATCTTCATTAAAAGAGGGTAATTTTACAATTGATGGTAATAATGTAATACAAGATGTTTATTTTTATTTAAATAAAATATATAAATTAATTGGTAATTTTAGAACTAATTATAAAGTAATAATATTTGACGCAATACAAAACGAACAAATAGATTTATTAGATAAAAATATTATTTTATATAAATTGAATAGTTGTAACAGTTGGGTTGCGTTATTGCTCCAAATGAGAGAACATGTAAATCTTATAAAAATGGTAGCCTAAACGGGTTGGCTATAATTTACCATACAAATCATTCGACGGTCTCCCGACATTCGCTGTTCACTCACTCCTGCCATGGGAATGCGCGATTTAAACATGAGCTTTGTCATGTTTGTATCCACTACATAGTTGTTATTTTGTAAATAAGAGAGAACCGCGGGAATGTCTTCCGCAGTCATGAATGAATCGCCGTGTTTGGTGGGTGCATATGATTGATTCTTTGGATACCGTAACAATACATGTACGCAATTCATTCCTTGATAAAAAGGGCTTGCTTGTTGAAACGACGATAACTTTTCAAAAGAAAGCGGTTTGACCAATTGTTCCAGTGGGCCAGGTGGCATCGTACTTAGTGTGATTATATTTTGGTATGTTTTGTAATACTGATTGCGCACGGGTTCTAAATATAACACAAATGTGCTGTTGTTGTTTGCGAATGGGCTTTCCATGATTACTAATTGGTGAGAAAATGTTTATTTGGATTGGTGGTTGGTGGCTGGATTATGTTGGGCATTTTGTCTATGTATATGTAAATGGACATCATTAAATTTCCAATTCGGTATGTACCCATTAAACTTGCAAAAACGGATAAAACTGCACAAATCGACATGTTAATGAAATCCCGAAAATTGTATAAAAAAAACAAATATTATACACGCAAACGGTTGCCGTCTTTTAAGAGTAAACCATCCAAACATGTTAGAAATGCCCGTAGAATATACAATGTAGAAAATATAAGTCCTACCCCAGAACTCGCTGCGAAAACTGGGTGTAAATTATCTGCATTGAATCAAATTGTTAAAAAGGGCGAAGGGGCGTATTTTTCATCTGGTTCGCGGCCGAATCAAACCGCTCAATCATGGGGATTGGCGCGTTTAGCCAGCTCAATCACTTCTGGTAAATCTGCTGCGGTTGATTATCATATTATTGATAAAGGGTGTGACCATCGTAAAAAAGCATTCATATTAGCAAATAAATCCAGGCGAAAATATAAACACGGTCAGTCGAAGACGAAACGGTCCACATTTGTTGTCGGGTAACCCGTATAACACTCGCCGAACTGATTTAGATATTTCGTATAAATATATACATATCATGCACGTGCACGACATGTATTGTGAAGAACATAATCGATTACGACCCGAAACACCGTTATCTCCCCCCAAATATAATTGCAAACACTGCGGCAAACGAAATATACATGGACATACCAATCCTAACCATGTATCCAACCCATTTGGTTATTTGTTTTTGGTGCCCGTATTGTGCGAAAATTGTTCGATTCAGTTACACAAATGTATGTGGTGTAGTTATTCGGCTAACTAAGTTGGTCAGTTGGTCAGTTGGTCAGTTGGTCAGTTGGTCAGTTGGTCAGTTGGTCAGTTGGTCACTTGGTCAATCGTTGGGTCGGTTGTCGATTGGGTCAGTGGATATAAAGATTATAACCACATATATTATAATCCTATGGGAAATATACATTCATGTTTTACCCATCATAAATCATGTGTCCTTTGTGATGAACGATTTACAGAATATTATATCGTGTGTGCCAATTGTAAGAAAACGATGCACGACGAATGTGAATATAGATATAATCGGCGAAACTATAGTGATTGTTGCCCCGTATGCGGGCAAGTAAACCGCATATACTACAAATTCGATGTTTGAAAGCGAGGTCAGGGGGTGGCGATGTCTATAATTGTTTGTTTATGCAATATTTACAAAAGTTTGTAAAACAAATATAATGATATGATATTATATATAATAATATCATATGATAAATCGTTTTGCACCTTTACGCATGTTAACTTCGCATGGTAACGCTGCAGTTGCTCGTGCCAGAAGTTGCAATATTAGTCAGGTTATTTCCAGAAGTCTTTTTAATTATAAAGACCCGTTTTTATTAGAAAAACAACTAAGTGATGACGAAAACGCGATTAAAGACGTGGCATATAATTTTTCAAAAGATTATTTATTACCGAACGTGGTCTCATCATTCAGGCATGAAAAATTTGATAAAAATATAATGAAAGAAATGGGCAATGTTGGTTTGTTGGGACCGACTATTCATGGTTACGGCTGTGCCGGAGTCAATTACGTTTCATATGGTTTGATTATGCGAGAAATAGAAAGAGTGGATAGTGGTTATAGAAGTTGTGCGAGCGTCCAATCTTCGTTGGTGATGTTTCCGATATATAAATTTGGTTCTCAACAACAGAAAGATAAATATTTGCCTGAACTGGCAAAAGGGAATCTTATCGGCTGTTTTGGATTAACAGAACCTGACCATGGAAGTGACCCATCTGGAATGAAAACGCGGGCTGTTCTTAAAGATGGCAATTATATTTTGAATGGTAGTAAAAATTGGATTACAAATTCACCCATTGCCGATGTGTTTATCATTTGGGCAAAAGACGAAAACAATGATATAAGAGGGTTTATATTAGAAAAAGAGATGAAAGGATTATCGTGTCCTAAAATCGAAGGTAAATTCTCATTACGCAGTTCAAATACCGGTATGATTTTTATGGACAATGTGGTCGTTCCCAAAGAAAATATGCTTCCACACGTTAAAGGGTTGAAAGGTCCGTTTTCGTGTCTTAATAATGCCAGATATGGTATATCGTGGGGAGTTCTCGGTGCTGCGGAAGATTGTTACTTAAGGGCGCGAGAATACACTTTGGATAGAAAACAATTTAATCGACCGTTGGCCGCAAATCAAATTATTCAATTAAAACTTACAGATATGTTAACCGAAATCACCCTTGGAACGCAAGCGTCGTTGAGAATTGGAAGATTGTTGGATGAAAATACACTTATTCCGGAAAATATTTCTATTATAAAGAGAAATAATTGTTTGAAAGCATTAACGGTTGCGAGAAATGCAAGAGATATGTTAGGCGGAAATGGCATATCAGATGAATATCATGTAATAAGACATATGTTGAACCTTGAAGCGGTAAATACGTACGAAGGAACCCAAGATATTCATGCACTAATTGTTGGTAAGGGAATCACACAAATTCCGTCGTTCACTGCTTAAACACCTAATTACGAATCAATGTCGTTTTGATTTCAAATATGTTGTCTTATGTATATTTATGACAAGATTAACACATGAAAATATTGACTGTTGACAATTTGGTTTATTTAACAAGAAAACATGGATTGAAGAACATATTCAATGGCATACGAAATGAAATTTACAAGGATTTTCAAAAATGGGACTATTTTGATAAATGTCCACGAATTGCAAATCATTCCAACGAAGGTGTCATTGAACTTATGCCGATTTCAAATAAAAATATTTATTCTATGAAATATGTTAACGGACATCCTAATAATTACAAATACAATCTTCCAACCGTTATGGCCTATGGAATGCTATCAAATGTTACTACCGGGGAACCTTTCCTGATAAGCGAATTAACATTTAGTACGGCTATAAGAACTGCATGTACATCTGTTATGGCCGCACAAATACTTGCGCGTGATAATTGCAACACCATGGCTATAATCGGTAATGGTGCGCAATCCGAATTTCAGGCACTTGCTTTTCATTATTTAATGGGTATAAACCATTTTAAATTATATGATATTGATCAAAAAGCAAGTGAAAAATTAGTTAAAAATTTATCCAAGTTTAGTAGCATAAATACCATTATTACGAATAATACATTTGACGCATGTAAAGATGTCGATATAATTACAACCATTACTGCAGATAAATCCTACAGAACGATCATCGATAAACATATGATAAGTGCGGGACAACATATAAATGCGGTTGGCGGGGATTGTCCCGGTAAAACCGAATTATCTAAAGATGTTTTATTAAGCTCTTCGGTTTTTACAGAATATACTCCTCAAACCAAAATAGAAGGCGATATTCAGCAAATGCCTAGTGATTTTCCAGTAACTGAATTACAAGAAATCATCAAAACGAATAAAAGGTATACTAGAAAACATGATGAAATCACCGTGTTTGATAGTGTAGGTTTTGCACTCGAAGATTATTCAACATTAAATTTCTATTATCATTTGTCTAACAAATATCGTGTCGGTGAAAATATTCATTTAATTTCTAAAACGAAGGACCCAAAAAATTTGTTTTCACTACTAAAATAAACGTCTAATATGATGATATTACATGCGAAATATCATCATTCTCGAAAAACGGGCTATTTGTTCCATTGCAATTCTTTTACAGTCTAAGGTGTAAAATTCTCTTTGGAATAACCAATTACTGCACACGCGATTCTTTTTCCGGCATTTCCTGTTTTTTTACTTTCTGCGTTTCCTCCTTGTCCACAATCATCTTCGTCTTGATGAATAATCAATCCCCTACCAATAATATTACACTTGGACCCGCGAAGCTTAATAATATTATCATAAAAAGTATATTTTGCTTCGCCGTTTGCATTTGTTTTGATATTTCCCAAATCACCGACGTGTCTTTCTCTCTGTCCAGGACACCCGTGTGTGTTTCCATATGGATTAAAATGAGCACACATACTTGTACATTTATCGGTTAAATCGCCCGCTTCATGTACATGAAACCCGTGTAAACTATTTTTGTTTAATCCTTTTAGATTCAAATCAATTCGTATTTGCTTATGTTCTAAATCTTCGGTAAATCGAACAACACCATTTATCTCGCTATTAAAAACCGCAATGGCGTAAATTGGTTTATTATCCATCTTACAATTAAGAAATAAAATAATATGGTTGATTTTACACTTTTGTTGTTATAGAAAATTGATTTATAAATATATCGGGAGTGAAATGCAAAACAGTGCAAACATTTATAATCATACATCATGAAATTTATTATGAGAATCATGCAAAAAATCTCACAAAAAGAAGCGCCGAAACCATTGGGTAGATGGAACCTGGATTATTGTGATAAAAAATTAAATGATAAAATAGGATTATCTAACGAAGACCATTGTGGTTCGTGTGGTCAATATGCAATTACAAAAACCGAGTCAAATCAAAAAAATATTTCAGTGGATATTAAAAATGATACAAACGTCAAAGTGTAATTGGGTGGATTGATGACCGGTTTATGTATTTATTAGATATCTTATTGAGACAAACATATTTTGGATTGAAAATTATTTGCATGTATTTTTTCTTTGTATAATATATAAATGTCTTCTAATTCGACGTTCAACTATTCTAATATGCAAACCTGTCAAAATGGTGGCAAAAAAATTGTCCGCAAAGTCTTGATTAAAGACGGCAAAGGAAACAAAACTGTAAAATACTACAAAGGCGGTAAACTGGTTTCAAATATAAAACGTGGATTAAAACCCAGTGAAATTGAACACATCAAAATGGGTAAATTTATTCCTGGATTATTCAAAGATTGTCAGAGCAACAAAACAAAAAAACGTCGTATCAAATAAACGTGCACATAATAAATTGGCGATTGAAATGCAAAAAGGTGTAATAGATTCAATTGTGTACGACAACATACAATTGAAACGTATATAAATATTTTTTATTATATAAATGTATCATAATGGACAATCAAGCAAGAATAAATCAATTGGAAGAAGAGAATGCTAAACTGAAAGAAGAATTGCAATCAGTCAAAGAACATCTTAAAAAATACACTGCGCCTGCAAGTAGAAAAGTTTATTACGAAAAGAATAAAGAAATCATAAAACAGAGAGTAAAGGAATGCAGGGAAAAAACAAATTATATATCTACTATTTCCCCTGAAAAAAAGAAGGAATATAACAAACAAGCCTATTTACGCAGAAAAGAGAAACTGAAAAAAGAAATCGAAGAAACGAAAAACGATGAAAATATTGTGGAATAAATAATAATTATGTAATTAGTTACTTAAACGTAAAATGTTTAGTTAGTATATAGACAAATGTGCAAAGAAAAAGATTGTAAGAAACAACCAAATTTTAACAAAGAAGGCGAGACAAAGAGGCTATATTGTTCGACGCATAAAAAGGAAGGAATGGTAGATGTTAATAACAAAAAATGCATTGAGTGTAAGAAGATACCATTTTTCAACAAAGAAGGCGAGACAAGGGGGCTA
>JACCDO010768549.1_pt1 | contig 10932 bp, 6 predicted proteins | sample 7446101 | NCBI WGS metagenome assembly JACCDO01 (sample SAMN15323440, study PRJNA562643) | freshwater metagenome | isolation source: river surface water | place: USA:Blue River Watershed | collected 2017-08-16
ACGCCATGCTGATGCTCCTGCGCGGCGTTCCGACCGTCTACTACGGTGACGAGCAGGGCTTCGTCGGTCTCGGCGGCGACCAGGCGGCACGTCAGGACATGTTCCCGAGCCAGACCGTTTCCTACAACACGCAGCCGCTCCTCGGGACGCGGGCGACGACGGCGGACAGCAATTTCGATGTCAGCCATCCGCTGTACCGGGTCCTGCAGCAACTCGCTGCGGCCCGTGCCGGGCATGACGCGCTGCGCCGCGGCCGCCAGGTGACGCGCTTCGCCAGCCCGCAGCCGGGACTGTTCGCCGTTTCGCGTTTCTCGCCGGCCACCGGCAAGGAAGTGCTGATCGCCTTCAACACCACCGACCAGCCACTCGAGGCGAACGTGGTGGTCGAGCCGGGGTCGACGACGTTCCGTGCCGTGGTCGGTGAGTGCGCGTCGACCGCGCGAGTCGCCGGCAGCTATCGGGTGAAGTTGCCCGCCTTCGGCTTCGCCGCCTGCGCCGCGGAGTGACCTGATGTCCGCCCGGTCTTTCGCGACGCGCCGCCGTGCCCTCGGCACCTTCCTGGTCATCGCGCTGGGCGGGTGGTTCAGTCCCGTGGCCTTGCGGGCGGCCGAGCCGGTCAGCGTGCGGGCAGCCTCGCCCGATGGCGTCCTTGCCGTCGAGGTCACCACCAATGGCGAGGGACGGCCCGAGTACCGTCTGCTGCGGCATGGCCAGCCGGTGCTGGAGGCCTCGCGGCTTGGCTTCCTGCTCACCGATGCGCCGAAGCTCGAGCGCAACTTCGCCATCGTCGGCAGCAGCACGCGCGATCACGACGCGACCTGGGAGCAGCCCTGGGGCGAGGAGCAACGGGTCCGCGACCGGCACCGCGAATTGCGGGTGCAGTTCCGCGAGACCGGCTCGCTGGCGCGCCGCTTCGATGTGGTGTTCCGCCTGTTCGACGACGCGCTCGGCTTCCGCTACGAGTTTCCGGCGCAAGCGAATCTGGCCGAGGCCCGCATCGCCGAGGAACTCACCGAGTTCACCATTGCCGGCGACGGCGAGGCCTGGTGGATTCCGGCCGGCGAGTGGAATCGTTACGAGTACCTCTACCAGCGCACGCCCTTGCGCGAGGTCGGCCAGGTTCACACGCCCTTCACCGTGCGCCGCAGCGACGGTCTGCATCTCGCTTTCCACGAGGCGGCGCTGGTCGACTACTCGGCGATGTGGCTGCGGCGCGCCGAAGGCACGCGTTTCCGCGCCCACCTCTCGCCCGCGGCCGGGGGCGCGAAGGTGGTACGGACGCTCCCCTTCACTACGCCCTGGCGTACCGTGCAGGTCGCCCCGGACGCGGCCGGACTCTACGCCTCGGCGCGGGTGGTGTTGAACCTGAACGAGCCCAACCGCCTCGGCGACGTCTCGTGGTTCAAGCCGCACAAGTACGTGGGGGTGTGGTGGGGCATGCACCTCGACACGCAGAGCTGGGCCTCCGGGCCGAACCACGGGGCCACCACCGCCTACACGCGGCGGATGATCGACTTCGCCGCCGAACATGGCTTCCGCAGCGTGCTGGTGGAGGGCTGGAACGAGGGCTGGGATGGTGACTGGTTCGCCAACGGCTGGACCTTCAGTTTCACCAAACCCTATCCCGATTTCGAACTCGAAGGGCTGGCAGCCTACGCCCGCGGCAAGGGTATGCGCCTGATGGGTCACCACGAGACCTCTGCCAACATCGCCCACTACGAGCCCCAACTGGCGGCTGCCTTCGACCTCTACCAGCGGCTGGGCATCGATGCGGTGAAGACCGGCTACGTGGCCGATGCCGGCGGCGTGCAGGATCGGGCAGCGGATGGGCGCATCGTCTTCGAGTGGCACGACGGTCAACGCATGAGCCGCCATCACCTGCACGTGGTGCAGGAGGCCGCGAAGCGTGGCATCGCCGTCAATCCCCACGAGCCCATCAAGGACACGGGGCTGCGCCGCACCTGGCCCAACTGGGTATCCCGCGAGGGTGCCCGGGGCATGGAATACAACGCCTGGGGAGCGCCCGGCAATCCGCCGGAACACGAGATCAATCTGGTCTTCACGCGGCTGCTGGGCGGGCCGATGGACTACACGCCGGGCGTGCTCAGCCTGAAGGGCCGCGGCGGACGCGACATCGAATCGACGGTCGCCCGGCAGCTGGCGCTCTACGTGCTGCTCTACAGCCCGATCCAGATGGCCGCGGACCTTCCCGAGCATTACCTCGCCGTCCCGCAGGCCTTCCGCTTCATCAAGGACGTGCCCGCGGACTGGGCGGAGACCCGGGTGCTGAACGGTGCCGTGGGCGACTACGTGACCATGGTGCGCCGCGATCGCCACAGCGCGGACTGGTATCTCGGCGCCGGCACGGACGAACAGGCGCGCGAGCTGGAAATCACCCTGGATTTCCTCGAGCCCGGCCGGCGCTACGAGGCGCAGATCTACCGCGACTGCGAGCTGACGGACTACCGCAATGCCCATCGCCACGATTTCGTGGTCGAGCAGCGGCCCGTTGCCAGCGGTGACCGGCTGGTGCTGAAGCTGGCGCCGGGCGGCGGTCAGGCCATCCGCTTCCGCGCCCTCTAGCCGGCTCCGGCGGGCGCAGTGGCCGCGCTGCCGCGCGCGGCGATCCACTCGTCGACGAGCCGCTCCAGTACCGTGAGCGGCACGCCGCCGCTGCCGAGCACCACGCGGTGGAATTCCTTGAGGTCGAAGCGCGCACCCAGCGTCCGGCGCGCCCGCTCGCGCAGCTCGAGGATCTTCAGCTGTCCGACCTTGTAGGCACAGGCCTGGCCCGGCAGGCCCATGTAGCGCTCGATTTCCGTGGTGACCGCCGCCTCGTCCATGCCGGTGTTGCCCACCATGTAGGCGATGGCTTCCTCGCGGCTCCAGCCACGGGCGTGCATGCCGGTGTCCACCACCAGACGCACCGCGCGGAACATCTCGGCCTGCAGCCGGCCGAGGTCGCCGAGCGGATCGTCGCGATACATGCCGATCTCGGCGGCCAGCCGCTCCGCATACAGCGCCCAGCCCTCCGCATAGGCGGAGTAGAGCGTCTGCTGGCGGATGAAGGGCAGGCCTTCCAGCGTCTGTGCCTGGGCGATCTGGAAATGGTGGCCGGGAATCCCTTCGTGGTAGGCCAGCGTCTTCATCGCCCAGGTGGGCATCTCGCCGACATCCCGCAGGTTGGCGAAGAACTTGCCCGGGCGCGAGCCATCCAGTGCGGGCGGCTCGTAGTAGGCGCCGGCAGATCCTTTCTCCGCCGTGGGCGGGACGCGCTCCACCACCAGCGGCTGCCGCGGCAGCACCGCGAAATACCGCGGCATGCGCGCGTTCACTTCCTCCAGCATCCGCGTGTAACGCGCCAGCACTTCCCGGCGGCCCTCGTCCGTGTTCGGCAGGACGTGGCGCGGGTCGCGCCGCAGCTGCTGGGCGCGCTCCGCCACCGTGCCCGCGGCCAGCCCCTGCGCGCGCAGCAGGGCATCCATCTCGGCGCCGATGCGGGTCACTTCGGACAGTCCCAGCTGGTGGACCTGGTCCGGGGTGTAGTCCGTGCTGGTCATCTGGCGCAGCATCAGCGCGTAGTACTCGGCCCCGTCCGCGAGGCGTCCCACCCCGGCAGCCTGCTGCAGCGCCCGGGGGCGCACCGCTTCCAGGGCGGCCACCATCCGCCCGTAGGCCGGCAGCACGCCGTCACGCACCACCTCGATGGCGGCGGTGCGCAGTGCCGCCTGCTCGGCCGCCGGCAGGCCCTCGGCCGACTTCATCCGCTCGACGAAGGTCGTCACCAGCGGGTTCCGCTCCGGCGGGCCCGCGGTGGTGTCGCGGATCATCGCCACGGAACGGTCGAGGAGGGCGGCCGGCAGGACCACCCCCGCTTCGGCCTGCCGTTGCATCTCCGCGGTCACCGCGTCCAGCTTGGGACCCATCGCCTTGAGCCGCGCCACGTAGTTGCGCGCGGTCCTGGCGTTGCTGACCACATGGTTGACCTGCATGAAGGTGGCCAATCCCACCTGCGTGCCCCACATCGGGGCGATCGGATAGAGCCCCTCGGAAGACAGCCACGTGAAACGTCGGCTGGCGAGGCCGTTGCCCCACTGGTCGACGAGGATGTCGTAGGTGATCTGGTCCTGCGGCGACAGCCTGGCGCGGTCGAACCGCTGCACCTCGGCGAGGGCGTCCTCGAAGAAGGCGTAATCGGCCTCCCGGGCAGCCGGTCCGACCGGGGCCAGCTTGCCGGAATGGTGGTCCAGCCAGGTGCCCTCCACCACCCCGAGCCCGGTCAGCAGCTCGGGGCTGCGCAGCAGGTAGAGCAGGGCCTGGCGGTTGGCCAGCTGGTTGATGGTGAAGGGGTGCCCGAGGGCGAGCTTGTACCCCGCCCAGAGGAGGCCGAGCAGGGCCACGACGAGGGTTCGGACCAGCACTTTCCGCCAGCTTTTCATGGCACCATCGGCTCCGAGTTAAGTCTTTGTGTTACAATGAAAAAATCGATTTCCAGCACGGTTTCAGCACGGCCTTTCCGGGGCCTTCCCGGAAGCCCACGGGAACACCATGAGCACTGACGGAAACACCCCCGCCGCCGAATACAACGCCAGCAGCATCACGGTGCTCGAGGGTCTCGAGGCGGTGCGCAAGCGGCCGGGCATGTACATCGGCGACACCGACGACGGTTCCGGTCTCCACCACATGGTGTTCGAGGTGGTCGACAACTCCATCGACGAGGCGCTGGCCGGTCACTGCGACCGCATCACCGTCACCATCCATGCGGACGAGTCCGTCACGGTGCAGGACAACGGCCGCGGCATCCCCACGGACATCCACCCCGGCCAGGGCCGCAGTGCCGCGGAAGTCATCATGACGGTGCTGCACGCCGGCGGCAAGTTCGACCAGAACTCCTACAAGGTGTCCGGCGGCCTGCATGGCGTCGGCGTGTCGGTGGTCAACGCCCTGTCCGAGGTGCTGCAGCTCACCATCGGTCGCAATGGTCGCCTGCATCGCCAGGAATACCGCGACGGTACCCCGCAGGCGCCGCTGGCCGAGGTCGGCCCGGCGGACTGGCGTGGCACCAGCGTGCGTTTCAAGCCCAGCGCCGCCATTTTCAAGAAGACGACGTTCGAGTTCGACTATCTGGCACGGCGTCTGCGCGAGCTGTCCTTCCTCAACAGCGGCGTGTGCATCGAGCTCATCGACGAGCGCGAGGAGCGGCACGAGGTGTTCCGCCACGAGGGCGGCCTGCGGGCCTACGCGCAGTACCAGAACCGCACCCGCAAGCCGCTGCACGAGACGGTGTTCTACTTCACCGCCGCGGACGACATTCCCGGTGGCCGCGTCACCGTCGAGGTGGCGGCGCAGTGGACGGACTCGCTTGCCGAGAGCATGTTCGCCTACACCAACAACATCCCGCAGCGCGATGGCGGCACGCACGTGGGCGGCTTCCGCAGCGCGCTCACCCGCGTGATGAAGGCCTACATGGAAGGCGAGGGCATCACGAAGAAGGAGAAGGTGGAGCTCGACGGCGACGATTTCCGCGAGGGGCTCACCTGCATCCTCTCGGTGAAGATGCCGGATCCGAAGTTCAGCAGCCAGACCAAGGACAAGCTCATCTCGTCCGACATCCAGGGCGTGGTGAACAGCCTCGTCGGCGAGCGCCTCTATGCCTTCCTGATGGAGAACCCGAAGGAGGCGAAGGCGGTCGTCGACAAGATCGTGCAGGCGGCCCGGGCACGCATGGCAGCTCGTGCGGCGCGCGAGCGCATCCGCAAGGGCGTTCTCGACGTCGCCGGCCTGCCGGGCAAGCTGGCGGACTGCCAGGAGAAGGATCCCTCGCTCTGCGAGATGTTCCTGGTCGAGGGCGACTCCGCCGGCGGCTCCGCCAAGCAGGGTCGCGACCGGCGTACGCAGGCAGTGCTGCCGCTCAAGGGCAAGATCCTCAACGTCGAACGCGCGCGCTTCGAGAAGATGATCGGCTCGGCCGAGGTGGGAACCCTCATCACCGCGCTCGGCACCGGCATCGGCAAGGACGAGTTCAACCTCGCCAAGCTGCGCTACCACCGCATCATCATCATGACCGACGCCGACGTCGACGGCAGCCACATCCGCACGCTGCTGCTGACGTTCTTCTTCCGGCAGATGCCGTCGCTGATCGAGCAGGGCCACGTCTACATCGCGCAGCCACCGCTCTACAAGGTGAAGCGCGGCAAGTCCGAGCAGTACGTGAAGGATGATGCGGAGCTCGACAGCCTGCTGCTCAAGGCCGCCCTGGATGGGGCGGTGGTGCATGGCTCGCCGACGCTCGCGCTCGAGGGTGCGCCGCTCGAGGAACTCGCGCGCCACTACGTCGAGGTGCAGGGCATCGTGGCCCGCTGGTCGCGCCGTTACGACGCGCGGGTGCTGCGCGCGCTGCTCGACGTCCCGGTATTCGGTTCGGCGCAGTTCGCCGATGAAGCGGCGCTGCAGGTCTGGGCCGGCGGGCTGCAGCGGCGCCTGAACGAGGACGTGCGGGCCGGCGACAGCACCTGGGAGGTACGGGCCGAGCCGGCTTCGGCCGGCCATGGCCAGCGTCTCACCGTGCTGCGGACCGAACATGGCGTCACCGTGGAGAAGCACCTGCAGCGCGAGTTCTTCGACACGGGCGAATACCGTCGCATCGGCGCCCTGGCGGCGGCGCTGGATGGTCTGTGCGGGCCGGACGCCCATGTGACCCGCGGGGATGGCGAGGGCGCGGCGCGGCGCCGCGACATCCGCCGCTTCGGCGAGGCGGTGGACTGGCTGCTCGAGCAGGCCCGCAAGGGTCAGGCAATCCAGCGCTACAAGGGTCTCGGCGAGATGAACCCGGAGCAGCTGTGGGAGACGACCATCAACCCGGCCAGCCGGCGCCTGATCCAGGTGAGGATCAGCGATGCCGCCGCCGCGGCGGGGCTGTTCACCATGCTGATGGGCGACGAGGTGGAGCCGCGTCGGGAATTCATCGAGCGCAATGCGCTGTCGGTGGCCAATCTGGACGTCTGAGCGGTGACGTGGCGCTGTCCCTGCCGGCGCGGGTGTAGGCTGTCGGCAGGATTCTAGGAGGACGCACCTTGGACGGTCACCTCACTCCGCGGTTGCTTTCCCGCCGCGACGTCGCCTTCCTGCTGCACGAGTGGCTGGGAGTGGCCGCCTTGTCGGCCCGCCCGCGCTACGCCGAGCATGGCCGCGAGACTTTCGACGCCGCCCTCGAGACCTACGAGCGCGTGGCGGTCGAGTGCTTCGCGCCGCACTACCGGGCTGCGGATGTCGACGAGCCGCGGCTGGTCGACGGCGAGGTGCGCACGCATCCCGCCATCGGCCCCGCGCTGCGTGCCTTCAACGATGCCGGACTGATGGCCGCGACCCACGCGGTCGAGCAGGGCGGCATGCAGTTGCCCTACGTGGTCGAGCGGGCCGGCATGGCCTGGCTGTTCGCGGCCAACGTCGCCACCGCCGGCTATCCGATGCTGACCATCGCCAACGCCAACCTCCTGCTGGCCCATGCCACGCCGGAGCTGGCCGGGCGCTACGTTCCCGACATGCTGGCCGGCAAGGTGTTCGGCACCATGTGCCTGTCCGAGCCGCAGGCAGGTTCCTCGCTCGCCGACGTGATCACCCGGGCCGTGCCGCAGGCGGACGGCAGCTATCGGCTGCATGGACAGAAGATGTGGATCTCCGGCGGTGACCACGACCTCGCCGAGAACATCGTCCATCTCGTGCTGGCCAAGGTGCCGGCACCGGAAGGCGGGCTGCCACCCGGCACGGCGGGCCTGTCGCTGTTCCTGGTGCCGAAGTGGCTGCCGGCGACCGGTCGGTCCGCCCCGCTGCGCAACGACGTGATGGTGGCCGGGCTCAACCACAAGCTCGGCTACCGCGGCACCAGCAACTGCATCCTGAATTTCGGCGCCGGTCTGCATCAGCCCGGTGGCAGTGCCGGTGCAGTGGCCTGGCGCGTGGGTGCCGAGGGTCAGGGCCTCGCCTGCATGTTCCACATGATGAACGAGGCGCGGATCGGCGTCGGCACCGGGGCGGTTGCCCTCGGTTACGCCGGCTACCTCGACGCCCTGCGGTACGCGCGCGAGCGGCGGCAGGGCCGTCCCCTGGGCGACCGACGCCTGCGCGAGGCGCCGGTCCCCATCCTCGAGCACGCCGATGTGCGCCGCATGCTGCTGCAGCAGAAGGCCTGGGTGGAGGGCGGTCTCGCACTGGTGCTGTACTGCGCGCGGCTGGTCGATGAAGTCGCCACCGGCAGCGAGCTCGAGCGCGAGCATGCCGGGCAGTTGCTCGACCTGCTCACGCCGGTCGCCAAGAGCTGGCCCTCGCAATGGTGCCTCGCCGCCAACGACCTCGCCATCCAGGTCCACGGCGGCTACGGCTACACGCGCGACTTCCCCGTGGAGCAGCACTGGCGCGACAACCGCCTGAACGCGATCCACGAGGGAACGCACGGCATCAAGGCGCTGGATCTCCTCGGGCGCAAGATCGTCCAGCGCGGCGGCTTCGCCTTCGAGACGCTGCGTGCACAGCTGCTGGCGACCAGCGACGAGATGTCCCGCGACGAGGCCTGGAAGCCGGAAGCGGCAGCGCTGCGCAAGGCCTGGGAGGCACTCGCCGACACGACCCAGCGCCTGCTGATGGTCGACGATCCGGCCTTGCGTCTGGCCAACGCTTCGCCCTATCTCGAGGCCTTCGGTCATGTGGTGGTCGGCTGGCTCTGGCTGGAACAGGCCAGGGTGGCGCGCCGGGCGATGGCCGCCGGGGTTGCGCCCGGCATGGAGGCGGATTTCTATGCCGGCAAGCTGCAGGCCGCCAGGTTCTACCTGCGCTGGGAGCTGCCACGCGTGGCTGCCTGGCTGGCCGTGCTCGACGGCCCCGACCGCACCGTGCTCGACATGCGCGACGACTGGTTCTGAGGCAGGTCCGGCATGTTCGTCCTGCAGACCGAGCGGCTGGCGATGCGCCATGCGGTTCCCGAGGATGGCGAGTTCCTCCTCGCCCTGCTCACCGACCCGGATTTCATCCGCTACATCGGTGACCGCGGGGTGCGCACGCTGCAGGACACGCCGGCCTATGTCGCCAACGGACCGCAGGCCAGCTACCGCGAGCACGGCTATGGTCTCTACATCGTCGAGCTGCGCGAATCCGGGACGCCGATCGGACTGTGCGGACTGGTGCGCCGCGATTACCTCACCCACGCGGATCTCGGCTTCGCCTTCCTGCGTGCCTTCCGCGGCCAGGGCTATGCCCTCGAGGCGGCGCGGGCGACGCTGGCCCATGCCCGCGACGACTTCGGCATGACGCACCTCGCGGCGGTCACCTCGCTGGACAACGAGTCCTCCATGTCGCTGCTGCGCAAGCTCGGCTTCGAACACACCGGCCGGGTGCAGTCACCCGCCGATGGCAGTCCGTTGAACCTGTTCGAAGTCGACCTGTGAGCTGCCGTTGAACGCCGACGCGACCGCTCCCTGGCGGCTCATCGTGACCTGCCCCGAGGAAACCAAGGATGTGCTGGTCGCCGAGCTCGCCGCCCTCGGCGCCAGCGACCTCTCGCCGCGCTTCCGCGCCATCGCCTGCCATGCGCCGCCGGCGCTCGGCTACACCATGCATCTCAAGCTGCGCACCGCGAGCCGCGTGCTGCGCGTCGTCCGCGAGGTGCCGGCCGGCAATCCGCCGATGCTGCGCTCGCAGGTCCGTCGCATCCGCTGGGCCGAGTGGTTCGATCCCACCCGCAGCTTCATGGTCGAGGCCTTGGGTGCCGAGGGACGCCACTCGACGATGCCGCCGCTGCAGGTCATCACGCAGGTGCGCGAGGGTATCCGCGAGGCCTTCACCGCGGCCGGCAGCACGGTGCCGACGGTGGACCGCGAGGAACCGAAAGTGGTGGTCGTGGCCCATCTCGAGCGCGGCCGCTGCACGCTGTGCCTCGATACCTCCGGGAAGTCGCTCCACAAGCGCGGCTATCGCAAAAGCGGCCATCCCGCGCCGCTCAAGGAAACGCTGGCTGCCGCCCTGCTCCACCATGCCGGCTACGACGGGACCCAGGCCTTTCTCGACCCGATGTGCGGCAGCGGCACGCTCGCCATCGAGGCGGCGATGATCGCGATCCGCAAGGCACCGCAGATCCACCGTGCGAAAGGCGGTTTCGGGTTCGAGTGGCTGAAGGACTTCGATCGCGCCCTGTGGCGCGAGCTCCAGGATCGCGTCCGTGGCGAGAAACTGGAAGCCGCGCCGGTGCCGGTGATGGCCTCGGATCTCGAGCCGCGTTTCGTGGAGATGGCGCGCAAGAGTGCGCTCGCCGCCCGTGTCGAGCGTTACATGAACTTCGCGTCCGGACCATTCCAGGCGATCGAGCCGCCGGCGGCGACCGGAATCCTCGTGACCAACCTGCCCTACGGCGAGCGCATCGGCGGCAACGCCACGGACCTCGCCGGGCTCTACGGCGAGATCGGCGACACGCTCAAGCAACGCTTCGCCGGTTGGCGGGCAGCGCTGCTGGCCGCGGACGACTCGCCCTGGAAAGCGATCGGCCTCAAGCCGTCGCGTACCGTCCCGCTGATGAACGGCAGCATCCCCTGCCGCCTGCTGGTGTACGAACTCTACGCCGGTACCCGGCGCCGCTAGCCTGGCTGGAGGATGCCGTAGTCGCCGCGGAACCAGCCGTGCTGCCATTCCCAGTGGGCGATGCGCCAGCCCGTTTCCAGGCGACTCCAGCGCGCGCGATAGCCACCGAAGGCGATGAACTCGCGGGTGTCATCGGGCAGGGCGCCCAGATGGCTGGCGCAGACGCTCGCCCGCGAATGGGCAAGGTCGCCCGCCACCTCGATGACGATGTTGCCGAGCAGGTGTTGCGACGGACCGCAGCCGCCGAGAAACCGGCGGAAGTGGCCCTCGATGGCCTCGAGTCCGGCTGCCCGGTATTCACCGTAGACC
>JACCDO011979677.1_pt1 | contig 10932 bp, 10 predicted proteins | sample 7446101 | NCBI WGS metagenome assembly JACCDO01 (sample SAMN15323440, study PRJNA562643) | freshwater metagenome | isolation source: river surface water | place: USA:Blue River Watershed | collected 2017-08-16
ACAAACTTAAGCGCGAAGATGAGTTTGGCTTAGTTAAAGCGAAAGCTGAACTAGCTGAAATTAATCCTCTTGCAACAGTGAAATATGATTTAACAAACAATAACACAGGCTTTGCAGTACTAATTGTTAAGCCTGGTTCTAAAGAAAATAGTAAGGTTGTTGCTGTGCTTGAAAATGCTAAGGAAGATTTAGTCGATGCTTTATTTAAACGCATTGCTAAAGATAGCTTGGCTAAGAAAGAAGAAACAGAAGCAATTGAAACAGAAACAGCTACTTTAGAAAGTGGTACAGCTTCTAATGACACTGTAAAAACAAAAGAGTTGTTAGCAGCTTAACTTTAAGCAATAGGGCAGCTTTAATAAGCTGCCCTTTTTTATTTACTAAGGAGACTTTATATGGATTTATTGCAAAAGTACTTACCAACTCAGCTTAATGAATTAGTTATAACTGATGATGGCGTAAGATATCTTTTAGAAGATATTGTAAATGGCTACAAAATTAATAATTTACTTTTTATAGGGACAAATGGCACTGCTAAAAGCACGATTGCTAAGTTACTGCCAACTTTGATAGAAGGTTATGAGCCTTTTTATAACCTCATTGAAGGTGAAGAAAAGTTAGATGTTGGCTTTGAGATAAACAAGCTTAATAACTTAAATACTTTTGGCGGCATGATGAATCAAAAGTATCAATATGTTATTTTTAATGAAATAGACAAAGTAAAAACTAACTTAGCCCTTTTTTGGCAGTTAGTGGATACATGGCATAGCAATATCATCTTAATTGCCACAGCTAATAGTTATCAGTCAATTGATAGATGCTTACGATCACGTTTTAAAGTGGTTGAATTGGCAAATATCAAAGCAATCGACTTTTTACCGCGAGCTATGAAAATTTTATCTAGCGAAGGTATTTCATTAGAAGAAGCATTCGTATTAAGTCAGCTTAAACTTAAAGAAAATTTAAGTGATATTCGTAAATATATGGATGTATTGAGTGATATTTACAGAAATCATAAAGCAGGACGTATTCAAGAAGTGCACTATGTTAATAGAAGTAAATTAGGGTTGGCGGCTTAATTAAAAAGCTAATTTCTCTGCACTTAACATAGGAGTGATTTTTGAATAATGCTTTTCTAACATCGCAATAGAAGTCCCCATTTGTCTTGCGAGGGTATGTATGTCAATACCCTCGCTTAAGGCAAATGTCGCATAAGTGTGTCTTAAACTATAAAGTGTTCTTAAATGTCCGCTGGCATCTCTGGCTAATCCAGACTCTCTCATCAATCCGTAAAACAATGACCGGAAATCTCTTGGTTGATAACCACTAATTGTTATAAACACTAATCGATCTAATTTGGCTTCTAATAAATCTGATAAAGAATCGTAAGGTAATCTTTGCCAACGATAAAGTCTTTCTAAACTCTCAATCGCCGCATGCCTAGCAATTAAATAACGTGGCCCTGTTTTACCTGACACCCAAACACGTAAATATTTTTCTTGTCCTATCCAATGCCACTGAAAATATTTCCATCGAATAGGTATGGATTCGGTGCCATGTCGGATGCCTGTGTATAACAAAAACTCTACATAGCATCGGGTTAATCTTCTATTTTGGTTAAATTGATCTGTATAACTACCCAACTCCCAAGTTTTCATATAATCCAATAACTGATTGATTTCTTGTTGATTAAATGCAGGGCGCGGCTGACTTTTAGCACCTTCAACTTTTAAGATAGGCATGACTTTATTACTACGAAGATACCCACGATCTTTAGCGAGATTAATAACTCGATTGTAAGCACTGGCATGAGTTCTTGAAGTGCTAGCTTTAGGCACTTTGCCCATTTGACTGATTCGCCAACTTTCAAAGTCACGGATTAGCTCATGATCAATATCATTAATATCGTAATTTCCGAAAAATTTACTTAAGTATTTGATAATGACAAATTCATAGTCACGATAAGTGCGTTTGCCCATATTCTTATCCTTGGCCTCTCGCATTTCAGCTAAAGTTTCATTGGCAATATCCTTAAATAATCTTTCCTTTAAAGGCAAACCTAAAGTGATTTTGGTTTGTATTAATCCGTACATTTGCAAAGCTTGGTTTTTAGCTTCTTCGAAATCTTCTTTTCCAGTAGAAAGAATATGCCACTGTCCAGTATCAACTTTAAATCGACTTTGCCAGCATTGCGATTTTTTCCGCTTGAATAAAGTGATTTTTCCGTCGTGAAATTGGTAATGTTTAAGTTGGTTAGGTTTTGTTTGTGTAAAAAGATCAGTTAAATTTTTCATAGCTAAGTGTCGCTTTAAGCGACACTTAGTATTTTTATTTCTTTTTAAAAAAAGATCTACGAGAATTAGACCTTATATTTAAGAATTATTTTTCCTGTTGTATTATCCATTCGATAGTTAATAATAGTTCCATCAATAATCCGTTTTATAGCTTCTCTTGCAGTTTCTAAAGGAACAGAAAACCATTCCTGAGGCTTATATCTTTTACCATCTTTAGAGTGCAAATTTATTAATAATCGCTGCGAAGATAAGAATGCATGTATTAATGTCTCAAATTTATTTGGATTTAAATTAAAACACTCAATCGAAGCAATTATTCTTACAGGAGCCTCCAGAAATGCAGTATCGTTTTGAGCATTCTTAGTTCTCTCCTCAACTGTTAATTCTGTATAGCCAATCTTATATAGATTTTTAACTGATTTAATAACAGGATTATTGCTAAGAGATGCAACAATATAAACTACCCCTGTTCTCTTGTCCTTATGACTTATGTTATTAAATGAAGCAACAACATCCTCTGCGGTAGCTAAAATTCTTCTACTATTTTTATCTTTATATAATGCTGCTGCTAATGATCGTAGCAATAAATTTGATTCAGTTTTATTTTCGAAAATTACTCTTAGTCTTGGATTATAAGGTTCATTGAGCGACCCCTTAAATTCAGTAATTTCATCAACTAGACACAACATCCCGCGAAGAATAAAAATATCGCTTTTGTTAATTTGAGAACCTTGTTTAAACGGAATAATTTCTACTGTTTTTGACTGAATTTTATTATGGGCATTTTTAAATAGTGATTCAAAATTATAGAAATCCTCACAAACTTGTCTTTGAGCGATTTCATCTGGCATTTCTTTCTCAATTTTTTTAATATTTTTTAATTCAAATATATCAAGATTATTTTTTTTTAATACGCCCAACCTATCAGATTTAAAAATATCTTTGAGGGAAGTTACTTCTTTTTTGGGCTTAATTAATTCCGAATCCTTAGAAATGGATTTAATCGACTTATTAAGAAGGCCATGATGATGCATGCAATCATCAATCGCATGGACCAATTCGTGTACCTTTACTTATTAGCATAACTCCATAAGCTAATCTTGAAAAAAATACTATAAAATCATATAGAAAACTAATATTCATGTTTACATAATAATATAAATGTTAACTTTATGCACATTTTAAGCTCAATCTTTACATTAGTTGTGATTTAAAGTTTACTTGAAATATTAATTTCTTATTCTTGCACTGACCTAATGCAAATACATCCCATCTAGCAACAGGTATCCAGTGTAATGGTCCCATATATGCAAAACCCTTGCCGAATTCTAGCCTAAATTTGGATATGTAATCTATAAGCCCAAGTTCAACATCTCGTTCAACGGCATCATGGGCAATTGTGCAACGGCGCATTGCACAATTGCAAGATCACTCCAAAAATTAACTACCATCAAAATTGATAATTAAAACTAATCCGGCAGAAATATCCGCATAGCTGACGGCCAGTTTAAATTTGAAATACACTACAACGGCCTCAAGTGAACGCTGCAGTTAACCTTGATTTTTACAGTTTCAGTGTCCTGAACTGGAAAAAACATTCATCGTTACGACCCCAGCGATAATTAGACCAATGCCAATAAGTGCGGGAATATCTAGTTTCTGACCAAAAAATCCCCAGCCAATAATAGTAATCAGAACAATTCCTACGCCTGACCAAATTGCATAAGCAATACCGACTGGAATCGAGCGTAAGGTTATTGAAAGAAAGTAAAATGCTATTCCATATCCTATTATCACAACCGCAGAAGGAATTAGTTTCGTAAAGCCTTCACTTGACTTCAATGCCGCAGTAGCAATGGTTTCTGCAACAATTGCTGCACCTAATATTAACCATTTGTTCATCTAATTTCCCAATATAAAATACATCTCAAGGCGTCAGATTATGACTTTATTATTGTATGCTGCACAGTCTAGACAAAAGCTTTAGCTTGTGGGCAAATTGCAGCACAAGTCGCATGCATCATTCATGTAACATCTCAAAATATAAAAGGCCGGAATTCCGGCCTTTTATATTGTTTTATCAATTAACGAATTGAAATTGGAACCAATGTCCCGGCCTTCATATCGGGCATCAGTATCGTTCTACCATCGGCTGATAAGTTAATGTCTGCTGACGACTGATTTCCTTCGCTAATCAATTGCGGAGTCGCCTTGGGTTCGCTTAATTGCCAAACTTTGCCGCCAGCCCAATCGCTGATGTAGAGTACACCGCTAGGATCACGTATCAAACCATCAGCAGCACCAAAGCCTTGATTCAGCAGCGTCAAATTAGACTTAACTTTGCCGTCTTGTTCAGAATAGTCTATGCGGAACAGTTTTCCTGTACCAAAGTCTGCAACCAATAATGCATTGGGGCCATCCATTAATAAACCATTTGGGCGTTTTATGCCGGATTTATCGCTGATGAGTTGCACCACTTGCCCTTGAGACGTAATCTTGTAAATGGCAGCATGTTTACCATTATCTTCCCCGCTATCGGATACATACACGTTGCCTAAGCCATCGATTTCAATGTCATTCAGAAAAACTGGTTTGCTCTGGAAATCTGATGGTTTTGCAATTACCGTTTTATTACCTTGCAGATCAATACGTACTACCTGATCCATATCTGCAACATACAGCTGATTATTGAACATATCGATTCCTTTTGGATCATTCAAACCATCAGCTAATGTAGATTTTGAACCGTTAGCATTAATCACAGTCACCTTACCGTCACCGCTCTTGCCGAATTCACCGATTTCCGTAACAAATATACGCCCATCCGGATGGGCAATCGAAGACTCAGGCATTTTCAAACCCGTTACAGTGCCAAGTGCTGTAGCAGTAGCTGGTGCTTTAGCGTCAGCATTACCTTCGCCATAACTAACGCGGTAAATCACGCCGTTGTAGTCATCAGATACCAGCAATGAGCCATCAGGCAATTGCAGCACATCCGTTGGGCGTCCCCAGATTTCGCCATTATTCAACCAGCCATCAATGAACACCTCAGTTCCAGTCACGCGATGCTGGGCGTCGAATTTCACCTTCATCAGTTGATAACCAACCGGCTTGCTGCGATTCCATGACCCATGTTGGGCGACAATTGCGCTACCTTGGTATTCAGCAGGAAACTGCGTACCGCTGTAGAATTTGAAACCCAGGTTGGCGCTATGCGCCTGAAACTCAGCTGCCGGAAAAACGACATTCTTTGGTGGTGTTTTATCTTTCAACTGCGGGGAACGAGCGTCACCGCCAGCGTAGTAAGGAAAACCGAAGTGCTGGCCTGCTTTGACCGCTGCGTTTAATTCGTCATGCGGGATATCGTCGCCCATCATGTCGCCGCCGTTATCGGTGAAATAGACCACATTGGTGTCTGGCTGAAAATCGACACCTACCGAGTTGCGAACGCCTTTTGCAAAGGTTTCTACGTTACTGCCATCCGGATCCATTCTGATGATAGAACCTTCAATCCCTTTTGTTTCACAAATATTGCAAGGCGCACCCACTGTTACATATAGCTTGTTGTCCGGACCGAAAGCGATATATCGCCAGCCATGGTGAGCCTTATTCGGCAGCTTGTCATAGATGACTTCGCGCATTTGCTTGAATGGCAGTGTCAAATCAAAATCTGGCGCAGCATAACGTGTAATACGGTTCTGTTCTGCCACGTACAGGTTACCCTTGTACATCGCCACACCATTACCAATGTTCAAATCGTCTAATATGGTAATTACTTGATCTGCTTTGTGATCTTTGTTCTTGTCAACGACTGCATAGACCTTATTGCCACGCGTGCCGACATATATATTTCCATTGGTACCTAATGCCATTTGGCGTGCATCTGGCACATCCGCATAGACTTCGATTTTAAAGCCTGCAGGGACGTTTAATTTACTTAAATTCGCCTGGGCATCTGCTGCTTCAGCATAAGTATTTAGCGATACCGCACTAAATGCTGTTCCCAGCATGAATGCAAGTAGGTTTAATTGCACTTTCATATTTACTCCTTGTTATCGAAACTAGACCAATAGTAGTTTACTGAGGCAATGAGATTTTTTGAATACATAAAACTCCTTATTTATTGCCTAAAACTATTTATAAATATGAATTTATAGTTGATATAATATAGTTTTGTAACCTAAATATATAATTTTTATGACTAAGATGAACTGCTGGCAGGAGTCCGATCAAAGCGACATATGCGACCTCCTTAAGCGTTTGGCGCCGACTGAAGGCTTTACTCTCACCCCTTTAGAAGGTGTGAAGCTCATGCGCTGGAACCGCTCTTTGCCGCGCAGTCCGGTTTTATATGAACCAAGCATCGTGGTGATTTGCTCAGGTCGTAAAATTGGTTATTTAGGTCAAGAAGTTTTTCATTACAACCCGCAGCATTTTTTGGTGCTGTCGGTTCCACTGCCGTTTGAAAGCGAAACGATCGCCAGTGAAGAAGAGCCTTTAATGGGTATTTCGATTCGCATTAATATACCCATTCTCTCCGAGCTGATCTTGATGCTTGATCAAGGGTCTTCCCATTCTGAGCTTGGAACTCATGGGATGGTATCCACCCCATTGGATGCTAAGCTTTCTAATACAGTACTAAGACTGTTGCAAGCATTAACTTCGGCTAACGATACGGATATTCTTGGCCATTCAATCTTGCGGGAGATTCATTATCGGGTTTTAATCAGCAATCAAGGTGAAGCTATTCGCGCATTACTAAGCCAGCAAAATCACTTGGGTAAAATCAGTAAGGCCTTGCGAAGGATACACTCTGATTTTGCAGATGATCTTAACGTCGCGAAACTGGCTGATGAAACCGGGATGAGTTTGGCTGCCTTTCATGCCAGTTTTAAAGCCGTGACTGCAACATCTCCAATACAATATCTGAAAACAACGCGGTTACATAAAGCCAGGTTACTCATGTTTCAAGACGGTACTTCAGCAGCGCATGCTTCCGCTAAAGTTGGCTATGAGAGTCCTTCACAATTTAGCCGTGAATTTAAACGACTGTTTGGTAAAACCCCAATGGAAGATATGGCTGCTATGCGAGAATCACTCATCACATTACCCTTCGACCCGGCTTCTAAATATGTAACCGTTCAGCCGTGAAGAGGAGCTTTGTCCCATATTCTGCTTAATCCGCAAAGCGGACTACCAAAACTCAAACTTTGTGGACTTTTAGGAAGAGTGGACAGAATCTTGGTGCTTTACAACTTATATCAACAGACAAACTAAACCCGATCAAAGATGGTCGGGTTTATCATTTTGCAGAATGCTGCACTAGTCTCTTGAGGAGTTTAATTGCCGGCGTTCCAAATGTGAGTGCGAGCTACCCACTTACCATTTCCATCTTTCTTAAAAACACTAGTCGTAATGCCGCTGTAAGTGACTGTTACACCATCCTTTTCAGCCCACTGCGCCTCTGTGGATTTAAGAGAACCATCTTTAACCAATGGCGCTAGTATTTCAGTAGGACTTAATCTTAATAAGACGTCATCAAAACCACCATATACAGCCACATCAATATCAGTATATTCACGATGGTAAAATGTAGCAGGAACTGCAAATCCTGCAGGGACCGCATTTGCAAGTTCATCTGTCCCGGCAACTGGCAGGTTTGTCTGCGTGCCTTTATTGGTGAATGCGCCTAATCCATTATGACCATGTGAGATTACTATTGCAGCATCATTGCCAAGAGGAGTTGCCACCGGATTAGTTGCAGGTGTTCTGGTACTAACTGGCAATGCCCCGGCATCGCCGGTATTAAAGGCAATGCCTGGATTACTTGATGAAGTGGCAGTAACTACGTTTGCATAAGCCAATGTCCACTGCGGTGAAACGGCATATGAAAATATATTTTCCCATCCATCAAGTGCAGCACTTTTTGGTAAATTTAGCGCTCGATAGGGCAATAATCCAAAATATCCGGTGCATATGCTTGGTACTGCACCGTTATTTGCTTCAACCCCATTTTCATTGATGGCAGGGCATGGTAGGCGTTTATTGGTTCCAAGATACGCGATTAAAGCATCCTTAATCACTTCCTGCTTCTTTTTGGTATTACTGATGCTAGAGCTTGCAAGTAGGGCATTTGCAGCTGATAACCCCATTGTGGCTAGAATCCCTATTAAAAAGACCACAACGGCCATTTCTACAAGAGTGAAGCCTGGCTGGTATTTCGTTCGCATATTACCCCTATAAAACTGACCTAGATTTGAAGCACACATTTATCTACTAATATTATGCAGTAATTTTAAATAACGTTGCAAACTAGTTCTTCCTGTAGCAATTTCGGTAAATTAAAGGCAAGTATGAATATCTGGTGCACTACATCGTTATCAAAAAATAATATTGATATAAATAGCTAAGGACAACTATTGGCTGGCTGCTAATATTGACGTGCCAAATCTGTATGGGACTTTGTCCCGCTAATTTGCCGAAGGCTTATAAATCCCCTTAGCTGACGGTCGAAAAATACGCTGGGACTTCATAAGATTTAGAACATACTCGCTCGTAATGACATCGAAATTAAACCTAAGAATCGTCATAATGAGCTAATGACATGTGCTAGAGGGTTTGAAGATGTAGCAATGAATCATAGGTATCTTTGCACTGGCACACCGTATGTTTTACACTGTATCAAGAGTAAGCACCTTACTCAAAAATCATCGACCAGGAATCAAGCATGGCAGTAAGTAATGAACTAACAAAACCAGAAAATGAAAGTGATTTTGAGGCGATGTGTCATGCTCTATACCGTCGGATGTGGAATGACTCCTCTTGCAGCAGAGTGGGAGGCCCAGGACAGTCCCAGTTCGGAATTGACATCCTCGGCCACGATGGCAAAATAAATGTAGGCATCCAGTGCAAGCACTACAACAAAAAGACGTTCACCCTGTCAACCGTAACGGATGATGTCGCTCTAGCAGATGCTGTCGGCCTAGATATTGGCCATATGCTATTCGCGACAACTGCTGCGAACAAGAGCAAATTGGTGCTGGAAGTTCGTAAGCAGTTTCATGCAGTGCGTGCAGCGATTAACCAGGTCATAAATGCATCGCGTCCAGATGGCAATCATAAAGGCGGCGTAGTCTGGCATACGCAAGGCTCAGGCAAGAGCATTACCATGACATGCTTTGCAGCGCGTGTCATGACTGAAGCTGCAATGGAAAACCCGACCATTGTTGTGATTACTGACCGTAACGATTTAGACGGTCAACTATTCGGCGTATTCTCGCTCTCGCAGGACTTGCTACGTGAGCAGCCAGTACAAGGTGAAACGCGCCAAGATTTACGTGCAAAGCTAGCCAATCGTCCTTCCGGCGGTATCGTGTTCGCAACCATTCAGAAGTTCATGCCAGGCGAAGATGAAGATAGCTTCCCTGTATTATCAGACCGCTACAACATCGTTGTAATTGCTGATGAAGCGCATCGAACCCAGTATGGCTTTGAAGCCATGTTTCACGGGCTAATTTGTTACTCACGAAAATTCTTTCTGAATTAAAAGTAAATAATATTGAATAAATTGTTTAAATATAATAATATTGTTGGTGACGGGTAATTCCTGTAGTGCGCTTTAAATGCTTCCTTCCATCGGTTGGCTATGAGTTTAAAGAATTGAGCATTACTAGGGGCCGTCTTTTTTTTGTCTAAAATAAAGTGTACTAAACGCTATTTTTGATTTGTAGCAATCAAACCAATCCTTTTCGTTTAATGCATCTTTTCTTGCGATACCCCAACAAAATAAATCTACGGCTTGTAAACATGGATTTTCTTCAGACAAAGAATGATCAATTTTTAAATTCGCATTTAACGGAATAAACCCTTCTAACTGATTAATCATGTAAGAGTTAAAATCTTTAATCTCCTCTTTATTTTTACAGCGATCAACAATTAGACATACTGATTCTTCATTCTCAAAACTAACTTTTTGAATTATAAAATTTGCAAGGTGATTATATAGCTTCTTCTTTCCTGCCTTGGTGCATAAATGGCTTTGTACTCGTGATTTATTTAATGTAACGCTATAAATTTTCCATTCCCCCAACAAATCTAAGTGACTAATAAAATATTTTTTTATTGCCAAATTAGTTTTAGCGCCTTTTAATTCATGAACAACCCGTTTATTATTTTTCTTATGATTTAGTTTATTTTTTAAAGTTCTAGAAACGGCTTTCTTAAAGGAGTCTTGTGTTTCCTGATTTTTGCAAACTAACAGTGTAATTACAAAATATTTAGATGTTCCTTTCTTTTGAAAGTCAAATCCAAGGTCGCCTGACTCATCTAAATAAATAAACAAAAATAATCCTTAATTATTGATAAATTTAATCATATATCAACCGTCGCTTTAAGCGACGCTCAAAATCCAAAGAAATAGATTAGACCAGATGTGCAAATGCATGGGGTGCCACTAGACCGAGTGTCAGTGCCAGATTCGTCGGTGCCTACAAGTGAGTAAAAATCGGGTATAATTAAGTCTATGGCTAAGCTGTAGAAGCTAGAATTCCGGTAGCGTTGAAAATCCGCGTGTCGGCAGTTCGATTCTGCCCCTGGCCACCATTCATATATTAAGTACCATCTAAGGAAAGCAATGAAA
>JACCDO011996096.1_pt1 | contig 10931 bp, 2 predicted proteins | sample 7446101 | NCBI WGS metagenome assembly JACCDO01 (sample SAMN15323440, study PRJNA562643) | freshwater metagenome | isolation source: river surface water | place: USA:Blue River Watershed | collected 2017-08-16
GCTCCTTGTGGTCCAGTAGGACCAGTTGCTCCTTGGGCTCCTTGTGCTCCAGTAGGCCCTGTTGCCCCTTGTGCTCCGGTTGCTCCTTGTGCTCCAGTTGCTCCTTGAGCTCCTTGTGCTCCAGTAGGTCCTGTTGCCCCTTGTGCTCCGGTTGCTCCTTGTGCTCCAGTAGGCCCTGTTGCCCCTTGTGCTCCGGTCGCTCCTTGTGCTCCTTGTGGTCCAGTAGGACCAACTGCACCTTGAGCTCCAGTCGCTCCTTGTGCTCCAGTTGCTCCTTGAGCTCCTTGAGGTCCAGTAGGACCAACCGCTCCTTGTGCTCCAGTTGCTCCTTGAGCTCCTTGAGGTCCAGTAGGACCAACCGCTCCTTGTGCTCCAGTCGCACCTTGTGCTCCAGTCGCTCCTTGTGCCCCAGTTGCCCCTTGTGCTCCAGTAGGTCCTGTTGCCCCTTGTGGTCCGGTTGCTCCTTGTGCTCCTTGAGGTCCAGTAGGTCCAGCCGCACCTTGTGCTCCATTATTTCCTGAGGTACCATTAGTACCTGATGTTCCGGCAGCTCCTTGAGCCCCTTGTGGTCCGGTTGCTCCCTGTGCTCCGGTTGCTCCCTGTGCTCCGGTTGCTCCCTGTGCTCCGGTCGCACCTTGAGCTCCAGTTGCTCCTTGAGCGCCCTGAGGACCAGCAGGTCCAGTCGCTCCTTGTGCGCCATTGTTTCCTGAAGTACCATTAGTGCCTGAGGTGCCGTTCGTTCCATTTAATCCACTTACACCTGATGTTCCATTTGTTCCTGATGAACCACTAGACCCTGATGTTCCATTTGTACCACTAGTTCCATTAGTACCATTTGTTCCTGATGTTCCGTTGGTACCAGATGTTCCATTTGTTCCATTTGTACCAGAAGTCCCATTTGTTCCTGATGTGCCGTTAGTACCTGAGCTTCCTGATGAACCACTAGAACCTGAAGTTCCATTAGTTCCAGATGTCCCGTTGGTACCAGAAGAACCTGAACTACCTGACGAACCGCTAGTACCATTTGTACCTGATGTTCCATTTGTTCCGCTAGTTCCTGACGAACCCGAAGAACCGCTAGACCCTGATGTTCCATTAGTTCCAGAAGTTCCATTTGTACCATTAGTTCCGTTTCTACCTGATGAACCCGATGTTCCGGAAGAACCTGATGAACCACTTGTTCCACTCGAACCCGAACTACCACTAGACCCTGAAGTGCCGTTTGTACCTGACGTTCCATTAGTCCCACTTGAACCTGAGCTTCCACTAGAACCCGAACTACCCGATGTTCCGTTAGTTCCTGAAGTTCCGTTCGTACCATTTGTTCCACTACTTCCTGATGAACCACTAGAACCTGAAGTTCCATTTGTCCCTGAAGTTCCATTAGTACCTGATGTTCCGTTGGTTCCATTAGTCCCGCTAGTACCATTTGTTCCAGAAGTCCCGTTAGTTCCACTAGAACCTGATGAACCGCTACTACCGCTAGTTCCATTTGTACCCGAAGTTCCATTTGTTCCACTAGTGCCGTTAGTACCTGATGACCCTGAACTTCCTGAAGAACCGCTAGTTCCATTTGTTCCATTAGTTCCGCTTGTCCCCGAACTTCCAGAAGAACCACTTGAACCTGATGACCCACTAGACCCTGACGTTCCGTTAGTTCCAGATGTACCATTTATTCCTGAAGAGCCACTTGACCCAGAACTACCGCTAGAACCCGATGTTCCATTTGTTCCGCTAGTACCATTCGTACCTGATGAACCACTTGTTCCATTAGTTCCACTAGTACCGTTGGTTCCATTAGTGCCTGACGTTCCATTAGTGCCTGAAGAGCCGCTTGACCCTGAAGTTCCGTTTGTTCCTGAAGTACCATTCGTACCATTTGTTCCACTTGTTCCGTTAGTTCCTGAACTTCCACTAGAACCAGACGTTCCGTTAGTACCTGAAGTACCATTAGTACCATTTGTTCCGTTTCTACCTGACGAACCTGACGTACCACTACTTCCTGACGAACCACTTGTACCGTTTGTACCTGATGTTCCATTTGTTCCACTAGTACCTGAAGAACCTGATGAGCCTGAGGTGCCATTAGTACCCGATGTTCCGTTTGTTCCACTAGTACCTGAACTACCGCTAGAGCCAGATGTTCCGTTTGTACCCGAAGTTCCGTTAGTACCATTAGTTCCACTAGTACCACTACTACCTGATGAACCACTTGAACCTGAAGAACCTGATGTTCCATTAGTTCCCGAAGAACCACTACTTCCACTTGTACCGTTTGTACCTGATGTTCCATTTGTTCCGCTAGAACCTGATGAACCGCTTGAACCTGATGTTCCATTTGTACCGCTAGTTCCATTTGTCCCTGAAGTACCATTCGTACCTGAAGAGCCACTTGAACCCGATGTCCCATTTGTACCTGATGTACCATTCGTTCCGCTAGTACCTGAAGAACCTGAAGTGCCGTTGGTTCCACTAGTACCATTTGTTCCATTTGTTCCTGAAGAACCCGATGAACCCGAAGTACCATTTGTCCCCGATGTACCATTGGTTCCATTAGTACCGTTAGTACCATTTCTACCTGATGAACCTGATGTTCCACTTGAACCTGATGAGCCACTTGAGCCTGAACTACCCGATGTACCATTTGTACCTGAAGTACCATTAGTTCCCGATGTACCTGAGCTTCCAGATGAACCACTACTTCCACTAGTACCATTTGTACCTGATGTTCCGTTGGTACCACTAGTACCTGAAGAGCCAGATGAGCCTGAAGTACCATTTGTTCCCGATGTTCCGTTAGTGCCATTTGTACCTGAGGTACCTGAAGACCCACTTGTTCCACTTGAACCCGAGCTACCACTTGAACCTGATGTTCCGTTAGTCCCACTCGTTCCATTTGTGCCTGATGTACCTGAACTACCGCTGGACCCTGACGTTCCATTTGTTCCGCTAGTACCATTAGTCCCTGATGAACCTGAACTACCACTTGAACCCGATGTCCCGTTAGTTCCTGATGTGCCGTTAGTACCGCTTGAACCTGAAGACCCACTACTACCGTTAGTACCATTTGTACCAGATGTTCCGTTTGTTCCACTTGTACCTGAACTACCACTAGAACCTGAAGTACCATTCGTTCCCGAAGAACCTGAAGAACCGGAAGTACCATTTGTTCCGCTAGTTCCATTTGTACCTGATGTACCGTTAGTTCCTGAAGTACCGTTAGTTCCTGAAGACCCTGATGTTCCGTTGGTACCAGAAGTACCATTAGTTCCAGATGTCCCGTTAGTTCCGCTTGTTCCTGAACTACCCGAAGAACCACTTGTTCCATTCGTACCTGAAGTCCCGTTAGTCCCACTAGTGCCATTTATTCCTGAAGAGCCACTTGACCCTGATGTTCCGTTTGTTCCGCTTGAACCTGAACTACCACTAGACCCTGAAGTTCCGTTTGTTCCACTTGTTCCATTAGTTCCAGATGTTCCGTTAGTTCCACTAGTACCTGAAGACCCTGATGTTCCGTTAGTACCGTTAGTACCGTTTCTACCTGACGAACCACTTGTTCCACTACTTCCTGATGACCCTGAACTACCACTTGAACCGCTTGTTCCTGACGAACCACTTGAGCCAGATGTTCCTGAAGAACCCGAAGTTCCGCTACTACCTGAAGAGCCAGATGACCCCGAAGTTCCATTAGTCCCTGATGTACCATTTGTACCGCTAGTCCCTGAAGAACCAGATGACCCTGAAGTACCATTAGTTCCAGATGTACCTGAGCTTCCTGATGAACCACTAGAACCTGAAGTTCCGTTTGTTCCACTTGTTCCATTAGTTCCACTAGTACCTGATGACCCTGAACTTCCTGAAGAACCGCTTGTTCCGTTAGTTCCTGATGTACCGTTCGTACCCGACGTTCCATTGGTTCCGTTAGTACCTGAACTTCCTGATGAACCACTAGTTCCACTACTTCCTGAAGAACCAGAACTTCCTGAAGAACCACTAGTACCACTTGTTCCATTGGTTCCGCTAGTTCCTGAAGACCCACTTGAGCCAGAACTTCCTGACGTACCATTTGTTCCTGATGTTCCGTTGGTTCCTGAAGAACCCGAACTACCCGATGAACCACTAGTACCATTTGTTCCTGAAGAACCGCTAGACCCTGAAGTACCATTCGTTCCGCTAGAACCTGAAGACCCTGAACTACCACTACTTCCTGATGTTCCATTTGTTCCGCTTGAACCACTCGAACCTGAAGTTCCGTTAGTACCATTTGTTCCTGATGTACCGTTAGTTCCACTAGTACCTGATGAACCTGAGCTTCCTGATGTTCCATTTGTTCCGTTTGTACCCGAAGTACCATTTGTTCCGCTTGTTCCAGATGAACCACTTGACCCCGATGTACCATTTGTTCCTGAAGACCCCGAACTACCACTACTTCCTGATGTTCCATTTGTTCCGCTAGTTCCGTTTGTACCGGATGTTCCACTTGAACCTGAACTACCACTAGACCCTGAAGTTCCATTAGTACCCGAAGTACCACTACTTCCTGATGTCCCAGAAGAACCACTTGAACCAGATGTTCCGTTTGTTCCACTTGTACCATTAGTACCGGAAGTCCCATTTGTTCCATTAGTCCCACTAGTTCCTGATGCACCACTTACTCCACTAGTACCACTAGACCCTGAAGACCCTGATGTTCCACTTGAACCTGAAGAACCAGAAGTTCCTGATGAACCTGAACTACCATTTGTACCGTTAGTACCTGACGTTCCATTTGTTCCACTACTACCCGATGTTCCATTTGTTCCGTTAGTACCCGATGTTCCATTTGTTCCGTTAGTACCTGATGTTCCATTTGTACCAGATGAACCCGAAGTTCCGGAAGAACCTGATGAACCACTAGACCCTGAACTTCCTGATGAACCACTTGAGCCAGATGTTCCTGAAGAACCGCTTGTACCGCTAGAACCTGATGTTCCTGACGAACCACTCGAACCACTAGACCCTGAAGTCCCGTTAGTACCACTTGTTCCATTAGTACCTGAAGTCCCTGAAGAGCCATTTGTACCACTAGTACCGTTTATACCTGAAGAACCTGAAGTTCCACTTGAACCTGATGTTCCGTTTGTGCCGCTGGTACCATTTGTTCCACTAGACCCTGAACTTCCTGAAGAGCCGCTAGACCCTGAAGTTCCATTTGTACCATTTGTGCCTGAACTACCACTAGTACCTGAAGAACCACTCGAACCCGAAGTTCCATTTGTGCCGTTTGTACCACTACTTCCTGAACTACCGCTTGAACCTGACGTTCCGTTAGTTCCAGATGTGCCATTTATACCTGAAGAGCCACTTGACCCTGATGTTCCATTTGTTCCTGACGAACCACTTGTTCCGGAAGACCCAGAAGTACCGCTCGAACCTGAAGTTCCGTTAGTACCATTTGTTCCTGACGAACCACTAGTACCACTACTTCCTGATGAACCCGAACTTCCTGAAGAACCGCTTGAACCTGAGGTTCCATTAGTTCCATTAGTTCCATTGGTTCCTGAAGTACCTGAGCTTCCAGATAAACCGCTAGACCCTGATGAACCTGACGTTCCGTTTGTACCACTCGAACCCGAACTACCACTACTACCTGAAGAACCACTAGTTCCATTCGTTCCGTTTGTACCACTACTCCCTGATGTTCCATTTGTACCTGAACTACCACTTGTTCCTGAAGAACCTGAACTACCACTACTTCCTGATGTTCCATTTGTACCTGAAGTACCATTTGTTCCACTAGTTCCTGATGAACCACTTGAACCTGATGAACCGCTAGTTCCACTTGAACCTGAACTTCCACTAGTTCCTGAAGAGCCACTTGACCCTGATGTTCCGTTTGTTCCCGATGTCCCACTTGACCCTGATGAACCACTTGTACCATTAGTCCCGTTAGTTCCATTTGTACCGTTGGTTCCTGAAGAACCACTAGTACCACTACTTCCTGAAGAACCTGATGTACCATTAGTTCCGCTAGTTCCTGAAGACCCACTTGAGCCAGAACTTCCTGACGTACCATTTGTTCCACTAGTACCATTCGTACCGTTGGTTCCCGATGTGCCTGAACTTCCTGAAGAACCACTAGACCCTGAAGTTCCATTTGTACCATTAGTACCTGATGTACCATTTATACCTGAAGAGCCACTTGACCCTGATGTTCCATTTGTTCCGCTTGAACCTGATGTTCCTGAAGAACCAGAACTTCCACTTGAACCTGAAGTTCCGTTAGTGCCTGAAGTCCCTGAAGAGCCACTAGACCCTGAACTACCTGAAGACCCACTTGTCCCGTTTGTACCATTTGTACCTGAACTTCCTGAAGTGCCACTTGAACCGGATGTACCATTTGTACCTGAAGTGCCACTTGAACCGGATGTACCATTCGAACCTGAAGTTCCGTTTGTACCATTAGTTCCAGAAGAACCACTAGTTCCATTAGTACCAGATGTTCCACTTGAACCGGATGTACCGTTTGTACCTGAAGACCCGTTAGTTCCGCTAGTACCATTTATTCCTGAAGAGCCACTTGACCCTGATGTTCCGTTGGTACCGCTAGACCCTGATGAGCCACTAGTTCCATTTGTTCCATTTGTACCTGATGAACCACTTGTACCACTTGAACCCGAACTTCCACTAGTTCCTGATGAACCACTTGAACCCGAACTTCCGCTTGTTCCTGAGCTTCCACTAGTTCCTGAAGTACCACTTGAACCCGAACTACCGCTTGTTCCTGAAGAACCTGAAGAACCTGATGTGCCGCTTGAACCTGAGCTACCACTAGTCCCATTAGTACCTGAACTACCTGATGAACCACTAGTTCCGTTAGTTCCTGATGAACCTGAACTACCGCTTGAACCTGAAGTTCCGTTAGTTCCGTTTGTTCCCGAAGAACCTGAAGAACCTGAACTACCCGATGAACCACTTGAACCTGATGTTCCGTTAGTTCCTGAAGAACCAGATGTTCCTGATGAACCAGATGTTCCTGATGAACCACTTGAGCCTGAAGTTCCTGAACTTCCACTTGAACCTGAAGTTCCATTTGTGCCCGAACTACCTGATGAACCACTAGTTCCATTAGTACCTGATGTTCCGTTTGTACCTGAAGTACCACTTGAACCTGAAGAACCTGAACTTCCACTTGTTCCGGATGAGCCTGAGCTTCCACTTGTTCCTGATGAACCACTTGAGCCAGATGTTCCTGAACTACCTGATGAACCACTAGTTCCATTTGTACCTGATGAACCACTTGTACCTGATGAGCCGCTTGTTCCTGATGAACCACTTGTACCACTAGTTCCTGATGAACCTGATGTTCCTGAACTTCCTGATGAACCTGATGAACCCGAAGTACCTGAAGAACCACTTGAACCAGACGTTCCTGATGAACCTGATGTACCACTTAATCCTGAACTCCCTGATGAACCTGATGTTCCATTGGTTCCGGATGTTCCATTAACACCAGAAAGACCGCTAGTACCTGACGAACCAGAAGTTCCTGATGAACCACTAGTACCTGATGAACCACTTGTTCCTGAAGAACCACTTGTACCTGAAGAACCCGAACTACCACTTGTTCCGCTAGAACCGCTAGAACCAGATGTTCCTGAAGAACCACTTGAACCAGACGTCCCTGATGAACCTGAGATACCTGAACTTCCTGACGAACCCGATGTTCCACTACTTCCTGACGAGCCTGACGAGCCTGACGAACCCGATGTTCCACTACTTCCCGATGAACCACTAGTTCCCGAAGAACCATTAGTGCCTGAAGTACCTGAACTACCCGACGTACCAGAAGACCCACTCGAACCTGATGTCCCAGAAGAACCCGAAGACCCACTTGAACCTGATGAACCGCTAGTACCTGAAGACCCACTCGTTCCACTTGAGCCTGATGAACCGCTAGTACCTGAAGACCCACTCGTTCCACTTGAGCCTGATGAGCCGCTAGTACCTGATGAGCCACTTGTTCCACTTAAACCTGATGAGCCGCTAGTGCCTGATGAACCTGAAGTCCCACTACTACCTGATGAACCACTTGAACCTGAAGAACCTGATGTTCCATTAGTTCCCGAAGAACCACTAGTACCTGAAGAACCTGAAGAGCCACTTGAGCCTGAACTACCGCTTGAACCAGAAGTTCCTGAACTACCATTAGTTCCACTTGAACCTGAACTACCACTAGTGCCGCTTGAGCCGGAACTTCCACTAGTACCTGATGACCCTGAAGAGCCAGAACTTCCACTAGTACCAGATGAACCACTTGTACCAGAAGAACCATTCGTACCTGATGTTCCATCTGTGCCGCTAGTACCAGCTGAACCTGAACTTCCTGACGTTCCGTTAGTTCCATTTGTACCACTTGTTCCTGAAGCTCCACTTACTCCTGAAGTTCCACTTGAACCTGAGCTTCCGTTTGTACCTGATGAACCTGAAGTTCCACTTGAACCTGAGCTTCCGCTAGTTCCTGATGAACCACTTGTTCCACTTGAACCTGATGAACCACTAGTACCTGATGAACCTGATGTACCACTAGACCCAGAAGTACCTGATGAACCTGAACTTCCACTCGTTCCTGAACTTCCTGAAGTACCTGATGAGCCTGAGCTTCCGCTTGTTCCTGAAGAACCTGAACTTCCACTTGTTCCTGATGAACCACTAGTACCTGATGAACCACTAGTACCTGATGAGCCACTTGTACCGTCAGTTCCTGATGAGCCACTTGAGCCTGAGCTTCCGCTTGTTCCTGATGAACCACTTGAACCGCTTGTTCCTGATGAACCACTTGAACCGCTAGTGCCTGATGACCCATCAGTTCCGCTAGTGCCTGATGACCCTGAACTACCTGAAGAACCACTGGTACCACTAGTACCGTCAGTACCGCTAGTACCATTAGTTCCTGACGTACCATCCGTTCCACTAGTTCCTGAAGAACCACTAGACCCACTTGAACCTGAAGTTCCCGATGACCCACTTGAGCCAGATGAACCTGAACTACCGTCAGTACCATTAGTCCCCGAAGTACCATTAGTCCCCGAAGTTCCGTCAGTACCCGAAGTTCCATTAGTTCCTGACGTACCATTTGTTCCGCTAGTACCCGAAGAACCACTTGAACCAGATGTACCCGAAGAACCACTTGACCCTGAAGAGCCGCTACTTCCTGAACTACCGTTAGTACCGTTTGTACCGCTAGTTCCGTTTGTGCCGCTAGTTCCGTTTGTGCCTGAAGTACCATCAGTACCTGAAGAGCCAGATGAACCTGAAGTCCCGTTAGATGTTGTTAAACCTGTTATTACAACGTCACTACCGTCGTTTAAATATAGTGTTAGAGTACTTGTTCCTGAAACATAAGTACCCCCTGTAACATAATAATCTGTTATTCCTGTGACAGTAAAAGTACCTCCAGTACTATTTGTAAAGGTCTCAATACCTGTAGATTTATTATATGTTCCTCCCGTTACATAAACGTCAGAAAATGATACACCTGTTAACAGGTAATCTTGTAAATCAGACATGTATGTATGTACAGTATCACCTGTTACTGCAGAGTAATATGTAACAAGGGGAACTAAATCTGCTGATGTAATACCCGACTTGGGTAAATATGGTAATTGGGATATCCTCTTATCTGCCATTAAAACATTTTTTTAATAAATATTGATTGGGTTAGAAAGTGATAGATTTTATTAGCAACAAAATTCACTTTCAACAAAAGAATCTAAAACAGTAACAAAAATTCTTTCTCGTAGTGGTAATATTATGGTTCCTTGGTCGTTAGTAACTTTGAACTCTACCTCGTATCTTGCAACGTTTGTTGTGTTTCTTTTTGTGTATTGATATGTGATAGTATAGTTTGTTGCATCGTATACACAAGCCCCGTTTGTAATTTTATATATTCCTGTTTCAACATCCTTCATAGATAGGGTGATTGTAGCGCCCGTTAATGATGTTTTATTATAGTTATAATCTAATTTTCCGTCCTTAAAAAGGTTAATTTCTAAAACGGGTAATGTTGCCTTTTTTCTTATATAAAATTCCATATAAATAAATACCCTATAAAAAAGAAAAGGTGTCCAAACGGACACCTCTCTTAGATACGTGAACACCCCCTTTTCTTTGAAAAGTTTATGAATAAAGAGTTCTACCTCTTGATTCCTGTTTTAAGCCGTTGGATTTAAACCACCACTAACGGCATCTTGGACTTGTTTTAATTTCTCGTCCATTTTAGTGGTGATGTCTTTGATTGCAGGTTCAATAAGTTTTGCAACTTCTTGTTTGAATTTATTTTCATCAACACTTGCAATCATAATTCCTGATAACCCCTCAGTTCCAAATTGTGTTTTATAATTTTCTAATGCTTTTGTTGCTACTTCATTACTTAACTCATCAACTCTATTTTCTTTGATTGCTCTTTCAATCATATCTTCAGGTAGTTCATTAAATGCTGAAAGAATCATTTCATGTTCTTCTTGTTTGTTTTTAACTTGGTCAGCAATTCTTTGACCTAAACGAGTTTTGATGTCTGATAATACATTCGTCTCATCATTACCATAAAGACCTTTCATAACGTCTAAAAACGATTCTCTAACCAAAGATTTATTATAACCAAATCTAATTAAGTTATACTTCTCGTTTCTTAATGCTCTTTTTGTTTCAGTAATGTTTTTTTTATTGATACCGATTAGTGAAAAATTAAGTCTTTCTTCTATTAAAGTTTTTTCGGTTTTAGTTTCGATAGTCTCAGAAATCACTTTTCTGATTGAATTATTAAGTGACATATTTCTATTTTCCTTATAAATATCTCTAATCTCATCTTTGGTGAAAGTAAGTTGAAAAAAAGATAAATCGTTTTTAACGTTTATTAATCTATTGATTATTTTTTTAAATCTATTTGGGTA
>JACCDO010658067.1_pt1 | contig 10930 bp, 4 predicted proteins | sample 7446101 | NCBI WGS metagenome assembly JACCDO01 (sample SAMN15323440, study PRJNA562643) | freshwater metagenome | isolation source: river surface water | place: USA:Blue River Watershed | collected 2017-08-16
AGAAAGCTTGACGGGAGCCTTGGCTAAAGATTGCGCCATGACTAGGCGTCTAGTGTCTAATAGCAAGTGTCCCCTCTAAAACGACGTAAGGTGTCGAGAGGGGACACTTGCTATTAGACACTAGACGCCTAGTCATGGCGCAATCTTTAGCCAAGGCTCCCGTCAAGCTAATAATAGGAGAAATAATATATGTTATAAATGTTGTAAAAAATGTTTAAAGTTATTATTATCTTAAAATTGTTTAGTTAAACGATTGCCCCCCTATCCGTTTGTTCAGGTTATATTTGCGAATAATTACGACTCAACGAGATCTGAGCTTTAGAAGAAATCGCATGAAGAGCGAGTGCCACCCTTCTTAAGAAGACGCTTAACATGATCGAACTGTTCTGGCTTGAGACCATGGTTGGCCTTCTCAAGATCAGACACAAGGGCATTGATCTTTCTGCTCTCTCGGTAGTACTGGATAGCACGTTCAGCGAGCTTCTCGACAGGCTGAGTTTCAATGAGGTGAATACCTTCTTGGTACACCATCTTGGATGCCAAAGTAGATGCAATGGAGTTCTTGATGTATTGTTCAGGGAACTTCTTCTCAGCACGATCCCACGCGACATCCTGCAGCTTCTGTGGCAAGTTCTCTTTAACAAGCGGCAAGAGCTCTTTCCAAAGAGGATCTCCGGGCTTAACATTGATTAAGTGATCAGTGATGCAATCTGTGGTCAAGTTAATGGCGTTAGAAATGCGCTCAGAGAAGTGTGGTAAGGCTCCAGGGTAGTTCTTGAACTCGCGGAACAACAACTCAGCTTCCAACTTAGCAATAACGTGCAAGTGCTTGATTACATCCTTAACCAAGCCTTCCTTGTGCTTTAAGAATTCTTCAGTAGAAAGCAAAATGCTACTGGCAACCTCGCATGAAGATGTCACAACACCGCATTTGTTGGCGGAAGAGTCCTTGACGATCGCTACACCAGCGTTCTCGAACAGCAATTGACGTGCCTCAGGCGTGGTGAAGATATTGGCACCTTCCACAATGAGAGGAGATGAAGGAGTCTTGCCATCAGCCAACAAGAACTGCTTCCAGTTCTTGCCATTGATAGTTGCCGGACGTCCTCCAGCAGGTACGAAAATATCGGATTTGACTCGGAAGCACATGGTGTTGCGTCTGGCGATACCCTCATCGTTATCGGCCTTCATCATAATACCATCCTTGCTCAACTTATCTTTGTTGTAATGAGTGATGGCAAGACCAGCATTGAACAGACGGACAAGTTCCTTTCCATCCAAACCATTAGGATCCTCGGCAACACCTGCACCATCGGCAATGCCAACGACCTTGACAGTCTTGGGGAACTCGCGGAAAAGGATTTTCAACAAGTTACCTCCTACATCACCATCAGGACCACCAGTGATCTTGACGCTGAAAGGAGTCTTGCGAGGATCAATACCTTGTAAGTTCTTCAAAGCGGACTCCAGGTAAACGACAATACCTTCAGAGGTGACACCGAACTCCTTGTGGTTGATGCCAGCGCCCACCTTCGAAGACATGAAAGCCATAGGGTAAGGATATCCGCGCTGCTGAGCACGGTGGCAGATCCAGTCACAATCTGTAGGAACAACCTGCTCATCGGGACCGAGGAAAATAACTTCCTGTTTACCGTAAAAGTCCTTCATCTTCTTCGTGGAGGACTCCACGGTTAGATCCAAGACAGCGTCGACGCTAGCATGAATGGCCTTGCGAGCCTCTTGGTAGCGATTCTCAGGAGCCACATTAGGTGCATTTACCAAGCATACAGCTTTTGATCCACCCTCAGGGATATCCTTGTTCTTGAGCTGTTGTGCCCAGCTGAGACCGTAGCACTCACCGTACACCTTGGAGGACTCCAAGCTATGTTGCTCAGCATTAGGTGGAGTAACAACACGCAGACCTCCACGAGCAATGTCGCGGAAACGGTTATGGAAGAACTGGAAATTGCGACCAGCAGCAAAGATCACACCGAAGGGCATAGGCTTATCGGCAGCGACCATGATTTTGGGGTCGGCGCGGAGAGCGAAGGAGTATCTATCGGGGTGGTAGAAGTTAGTCTTAAGAGTGTGTTGCACAGTCTCAGCCATCTTCATAAGCAGCGTTCTAGCAGCTTCGTGATGTAACACGTTGATTTTGTGCTTAAGATCAGAAAGTCTGGTCTGGAACTCAGCCTCAGAAAGGTTTCCACCGAGGTAATCAGGCTTGAAGCGATCCAAGAACAGTTGAGCAATGGCATCAGCCAAGCTAAACACATGGGGAGAAGACTCCATAATGCGATGCATATTCTTCACACTGGCATAAGCCTGGGGATGAACTTCAGCAAGAGGGCCGTGAAGCATGGCGTAGAATCCGAACAACACTTCGGCTTTGTCTAAACCTAGCTCGGTGTTACGAACAAGACCGGATTGGATCACGTTGTCATCTAGCCACTTGCCTCTTTTCAACAAATGAGTAAGCTCACTCAACGAAGCCTCGTTGTCAAGAAGCTCGTGGTCATCAACCAACACACGAAGCATGGCCACATAGGACTTGCCCGCATCGTTAATTTGATCTTTATCAAGGACGGTGTCCAAATGCGCACGGCCGATGTTCAAGCCTTTGGCAGCAAGAAGACTGCTAGAAATCTGCAAGAGCTCCTGGGGCATGATGTTGGCACTCACGACGGTGAACCAAGTGCCACGCTTGGAGGTACCAGAAGAGGACTTGGACTTCTCGACGTGGACGGCAGTGCGGTCAGTGCCGCGGACCTGCTCGAACATTTCACGCTGGATGAGGAAACGGCGGGGAGTGCTAGTTTCGCAGTACATAGGGGTTACCTTCTTGAAGTACTCCTTCATCGCAGCATCACCGAAAAGCTCCTCACTGTACTTAGGAATGTAACCCTCCTCCGTGACTTTTCCTGCTTTCATATCCTTAATTAGAGCGCAAATGCGGGGTGCATCAGCAGGAGTAGAGCCAATGGCGGCAAGGACCTTTTGTTGAGATTCGAAAGTGAAAATGTTGCAGGCGATGGTGTTGTCCTTGGAGGAAAATACCTTCACACGACTCAACAAAGAGTCAGCAGGAACTTCAAGTTCCTTGATTTGATTGGAAAGGTTTCCCACACGCTTAGCACCAGCCTTTGCAGCACCCTTGTTAACAGTAAGAAAAGTGACTTCGGAAGTATTGACATCGTTCTGATGCTTAATCTTCACAGTCAAGTCTGATTGTCCTAACTCTTGAGCAGAAATGACGACATTGAGATGCTGCTTGCGAAGTTCTTCACCAACTTGACGAAAGTAAGAAGGGGGCATGTTTTCGAAGAACCACGGGACAACTTTGTTGGAAGTTTCCATTTGACGAAGATTCATTTCATGAATCAATGAAGCAGTCGTGATTTTCTGCATGGCCTCATTGTTGACTGATGAATCACCAGAGTGAGAAGCTTTTACGCTGAAATTTGCAGCAGACACCACACTTTTAATGGCAGAGCTTGAAACTCCATTGACACCACTAATTGCGGTGATTCCGCGCGTAGAGGCAGTAGCCAGGATACGCTTGAGGTTGGCACTATTTCTTGCCACGCTTCCAGCGGCGTTACGAGTAGCGTGTGCTAACATTGCAAATCTAGCTTAAGTTGATCAACAGGAAGCTAAAAAGCAAACCAACTGCACCAAAGCACGCGAACGAGCAATGAGAAGAAAGATCGCTTTGTCGATAAACCGTTCCTGGCATTCGTACGGTCGATATCAACCGTACGAACGACAAAGAACAATTGTTTGAGGCGCGTATGCGAATGAATAGCTCATAAAATTTGCATCATGAGCGCAATTAGAGTTTTGGAGGCAGATTTTCATTTAGTAGGTGTGCCAGAAGCTCTGGGTTATGAGACAGATCACCGAAAAACTGAACGAGGTTTGACAATTACAACAGTTCTTATCCGTGACTCGGAAGATTTAATTCTAGATCGTTCAATGAAAATTGAATTTGAAATACCAAGCGAATATCCATCTCCTGAAGCTGGTGCTATCCGAGTATTTCCTGATAATATGGAACCCTTTAGATTGGCTGAAGTAGTGCAGAAATGCCCAAGCATAATTGGCTGTACTACAGGAAGACATGAGCTGATTTTTCCATGGATGGATGACGCAAAATACCCCATTTCGGTATGGTTTTTTACAGTACGCAACCTTCTTCAGAAAAAATCTGGATCTAGCTCCTTTTCTCCGTGGGCAACACCTTTCTTGCAAAGACACAGTTTCCCTCACAAAAACAGATTCCATCGCAGCACCGCAACATCCAATAAGAGTGCTGTACGTATAATAACTGGTGTGGGAAGAACACGAGGAAAGCGCCCATATATGGAAGATGCTGACTTCTGTTTTGGTACATCTAGATTAAGCGACATCTACCCAGCTGTGCAAGTTCTGGGAGTCCTGGACGGACATGGTGGTCAGGAGTGCGCATTATTCGTTGCAGACGAGTTACCGAGCGTATTATCTGCCACCGCGCGACGAGAAGGCGGGACAAAGAGTATGTCTCGTGGATCAAGTGTGCATAAATCAAGCATGTCGGGCGCTGCCCTACCAGAGATATTATACAAATCATTTTTACAAGTGGATGCCGAGTTCCTACGGTCAACATCTCACACCAGTGGAAGCACTGCCTGCATTATGTTATTTGACACAGACAGCGGTCGTTCTTTTATCGGAAACACGGGAGATACCCGTGCCGTTGTTTGCCGTGGCGGTAAGGGAGTGAACATTACCTTAGACATGAAAGCTTCTGATCCTGAACAAGTTGCGCGAGTCGCTGCTGCCGGAGGGCATGTTGCTAAGGGAAGAGTAATGGGCTCGTTGGCTGTAGCCAGAGCATTAGGAGATGCTCAACTTAAGAAAGGTCGAAATTTGAAGCGCGGGCCTTGGACGAGCGGCAGGGAAGCGTTAATTCCTGATCCCGAGATAACCTCATTTAGACCCAAACGGATAGGTGATAAATTACAGGATGATGAGTTCGTAATAATTGCTACCGATGGCTTATGGGATGTGATGAGCTCTCAACAGGCAGTCGACGCGGTGAGAAAAGGCATCCGAGGACTGTCAGCATCCGATTCAGGTAAGACGGACGACAGCGTTCAAGTGTGCGAATCTGACCTGTCCAGGATAGCTGACAGCATGGCATCACAAGCTGTGCAGCTCGGTAGTATGGATAACATTACAGTTATGATAGTGTACTTTGCGGGATTCGATGCTGGCGAGAACAGCGACGACGAAGGTGCAACTAGTGACGAAGAATTCAAGAATGTGACAAGAGATTCAGATAGTAAGGGTGTTGGCTATTATTCAACAGGATCATCGCAAAATGTGAGGTCAAACATAAGCTATGCGGTTGAAAAGGACATCACTAGCCTCTTGGAGAATGTGCCCAATAAATTCACGAACGCAATTAACACAGCTCCCACAAAACCTTCATTATACACTGCTCCAATTAAGGAGGTTTCTGCAAAGTCTCGTCCCAAAGATGACGATCTTGATATGGATTTCTTACTCGACGATAAAAACTTTTAGCATTAAAAAAGACTTTGCAATGGGGACACAAAAACTGTTGGTGTAAAGAATGAAGAATGTATGTTTCAAACACTGCTATTTATATTGTGAACTTAATTACTGGACATTTGTTTGTTTCCCCCTTCTTCTTGGTCCTGATCATCAACATCATAATAAGGCTCTTCACCTTCTTCTTGATTTTGAACACGAAAATCTACTGGGATAAATCCTCGATTAAATAGGAAAGTAACCATGGCTTCGTTCTCTTCTTCAGCAAGACCAACAGCTTTTTCAGCGAGGCCTTCACCTTCCGCATTTGTTGCATGAATATCCGCACCATGTCTTTCAAGCATTTCAAATGTAGCTTGATCTTCGCAAATTAGTAAAGCTGTGTCTCCATCAACATCCCTGAGATTTACATCGGCACCCTGGCTGATAAGATATTCGATTAGAGCAACATGCCCATAGCTAGCAGCTGCATGAATAGGGCTGAATCCATATTCATCTTGAGCGTTAACGTTTATTCCATTAGCCAAGAACTCAGATACCTTATTGATATCCCCATTAGTGGATGCCACCCATATGTTATCAAACTGATCGACTTCCTCAGCAAAAGATGACATTTATACCAAAAATACAGAAATATACTGCAAAAGATAAAGACAAAGACTGCGAAGTAATTGCGACTGGAAAGACCTAAGAAAGTTTTGGGCTTTAAGTCGAACTAAAATCACAAACTCTATTTCTATTGAGCCCTTCCTTCTGCTTCTAAGTTTATCTTCTGATATTCTTTTGCAGTCATTTACAATAAATCAGTTCATTTCACCGAGAGATATTTTTACATGGATAACATATTAAAGGTTATCAATCTAGTCGAGGCGCGTCTCGTGCAGAACAATGACTTTGTTTTTCGTTCTATAAAGAAAGATCAAGATCAGACAAAAGAAAATAGCAATAGCAACAACAATGAAAATGACAGAGATTCTAGTAAGTCAAGAGATGGTAAGGTGAATATGCGAATCACGACGGAAGATGATCCCGAGGCTTCCGCAATAACGTCTGCTGGAGGGTCGGCTTTCGACGTGTCGCAGCGCCTCATTTACCTGCAATTCCAAGGTGATAACTACTCAAAGCTGTACCACGCAAATAAACATGCATTGCATCTTCGGGAAGAGTTTGCAAAACGATCTTTAGCCGCCTATGAGGCTGCTGTAGATTTGGCATCGGCATCTTTAGATGCAACGAACCCTTTACGTCTTTTGATAGTATGCTCATTTTGCCATGCGATCGAAACTTTGCCAAATGTTTCCAAAAGCGTGCGATGGGGTTTGCACAAGGCTTATCGATTAGCTACACGTACATTTAAAGCAGCCAGCAGTTCTGCTGTTGCACTAAATTCGGAAGCGGTCTACCTATTGCAGACGATGCGCGACAAATGGATGACAAACAACGTCATAAAGCATAGCGATGAAGCTGAAAGCGACGAGGAAGCAGAAAAAATGGAAGATGAGGTGGGAGCGGGAGAGGAATCCGAAGACGAGGCCGAACGCCTGGCTCGTGAAGCCATGCAGGACGAAGAAGGGCATAATAAGCTCGCAGCGATTCTCGCAAAGAAAAAAAGACTGCAATTAGAGGCAAAAAAGCGGCTCATTAATGCTACAAAAATTGCAAATGATACCGGCAAAAAAGCACAGCAATTGGTAAAACATAACAACTCCGCGAACATCGACAGCATGGGGGTTTTTCTTGCCGTAGAAGACGAGCCAGAGGATCGCAATTTGCCATTGCGCACACGTACAGCAACGCAGTTGGTAAGGCAGCTGCGCGCATTAGTCTGCCCACCCGTACCTCACGGGGAGACATCGCCGACCATCATCCTCGAGAAGGATATCGCCCACGGCAATCAGATGAGACTAGTTTTGCGACGAATATTCAATGTTTATGTGCAAGGCTCAGCTTTAGTGGGACTTCAAGGCCCAAGAGGCAATGTAGAGCTCGATGATGGTCAAACCTTATCTATTGGAAAATTCCTATTGCAAGGGCCCTTTATAGGCTTTCGAGGATTTGTTGGTATTTTACGCGATTTCGGCATTTGTAAAATGCCGCTGAATAAGTTCCAACTACAGGGTATGAAAGCAGGTCATAAGAAAGGAAAAAATTATGGTGATGGATGCTTTCCAACAATATTCGATGCCATGGACTCGTTGCATCTGTTCCATAACGGGACCCCGCCGCTGTCCATCAAGGAAGCCACCATGCTGTTTATTGAATGCTCTCGCTCATCGCGACCTGCTTTGACGATTGCAAAGTATTTATCTCATTATGAAGCTATTTCTAAAGAAATGGAGGCATTTGAAGATTCTTTTGCGGGCGCGCTGGAGTGGGCAGCGCTTCCCATTGACACTTGGGCACAGGTGACGTGCGGCCTCACCTACATGCAATTCCTAGATTTTATCGGCAAAGCCGCTATTGTAGCCTACAGTTCCGAGCAGTTCGACTCTGTATTGACAACAAATACAGAAAAAATTGAGCATTTTCTTCATGCGCAAATGGGACTGCTGGACGAGCGGAGGTGGCTCCCGAAGGTCGAGGGACGACTGCACAGTCTGAAAGTACAAATAGAATCAATTCAAGAACAGAATCGCTTGATGGAAAATAAGATGACAAAAGATGAGTATCCTGATCGCCAGTCATCTAGAGGCGATGCGTCCAAAGAGGAAACCAAGAGAACTCCGTTTACCACGCCCCGCGTCCCATCGAAGCATCCCAACAAGCAGAAATAAAATATATACCCAAGAGGTTTTACGCTATGTAATTGATGGGTATCGATACGCTGGGGATCTTCTCAACTAAATTAGGGATAAAGACAATTATATGTTAATACAGTGTTTAAATATGTACAATTTATAAGTCCTGTTCACCCCCCCTCTCAATAGGACCTCTGCGCCTCCTGCAGAGAGAATACTCGATCGGGTTGTCGATCAGTCGCTAGTCGCTCCAACATGGCAAAAACAGAAGGGCCTGCTAGCACAATACTGACAACGAACACCAGCGCAGATGCCAAATACAAATTGTTGCCAATTACATTTTTCCCGGCAGCTTGATAGGCGTAGAGCCACGAGCAGTCTTCCCCAGCCCATGGATGATAAACACGTGTTTGATTAAAAGGTGAATAAATATTCCGACAATCACAAAAGCCAGTCTTTGTGTTACATACACCATTAGGATAAGAACAGTTATTGAGACAAAGTTTGAATTCGCACGTTTCGCCGAAATATCCCGGTTGACACATACAACGTGACACAGGGTACTCTATGCTGCACCATCCATTAAAACTGCAATTATTCTTGCAATCTTTTGTGCCACAGTCATCACCAAGGAAGGGAGGAGCGCACTGCGTTGTCCCAAAGCCGTCACACACACCATTGCTCTCTCCAGCACGATGCGGTGAACATGGTATTTTTGTTATATCCTGCACATAAACATCATTATCTGTATGGACATATCCGGCTTGACACGCATGAACGCAAATCTGATCGTTTGTATACTCATCGTAAAAGCACGAGGTGCCTGCGCAGCTCGTGTTGCTGCAGTCTTCCCCGTAGTAACCTACATAGCATGTGCAGAACCCATTACGACAAACACCATGATCTGAACAATTATTAATGCAATGATTCAAGTTAAAATACCACATATCATCGCGCGTGATTGTTGGCCAAGTTTGATCCAGACGCTTTGGATTTTCTTGTCGGTAAGACATGCCACCATATATGAAAATCTCTGATGTCTCGTACATCCACACGCCCGCATGACCCGCGCGTGCAGGAGGCTTTTCGTATTGCAAGATATTGGGAAGATCTTTACGTCCATCACTTCGTGAGGAGCAGCCATCCCAACCTGGTCGACGACGCCGGGGCTGAGGTACGAGTACAGGACCATCTGCACGCCCGGCCTTCCCATCCGGGGTTGCAGTGTGTCTTGTGGGCTCGCCAAAGACACTCGTGCAATGCTCATATAAAGTGGCATTATGTGTGCTATTAAAAGAATAAACAAAGGGCTTGGCGTATTGCATGGGACCCGTGGCTGCGTAGGGGTACATCGGCGTGCCCACAGCAGCCACTTCGTCCCATTTCAATTTCACATTGTACTCCTTTTCTCCAGTCTTTGCATTCACGTGATATGGATTCTTATCAAAGTCTTTGGGTTTAATATCCCAGTACGGACCATGGTCGGAGTCAGGCCAGTAAAACTTCTGGTCGCGATAAGGCAGCACTTTGAAAGGGTAATACTGATCCCTCTTCAGCTCTTTGGGCCACATCATGTGGGTGCAGTTATTTTTGTCTATATATTCCAAATCATCTGTGCATCCCGCAGGATATTCCGGATACATAAAACGTACTTTTTCTAGCCACAATGATGTGGTGATGTTAAAATACCACGTGTCCTCGTAGTAGTAGTTGTCGCTATAACCGCCGTGCACAAAAAGCAGTTCACCCAACAATAAAAACACATGATCCATACGCGGGGCAGGCCATTGAACATGAACTATAGGGTCATATTCAATTTCTCTCCAAAGTCCACTAGTCAAATTGAAATACCATAAATCATTCTTCCAATAGGAGAATCCAGGATAGGGAATAAAACCGCCTCGATTCAACTGTGTTACGCCAGGACCGGAACCAGCGCCATCAGTCTTAAGATAAGGATAGTAAGTGCTATATCCTCCAAAGATCCATATAAGATTCCGCTTGGTATCGAATGCACTGCCATGACCTGCTCGTGCTGGCGGCCAGATCGTCTGACACTGAGTGGCGAAACGATCTTCCCAACTAATGCCCGGCGCAGAAAAGCACTCTTCTTTAGGAAATACGAATTGCCAACGACCATCATTGGTCTTGAAAGTCTCTCCAGGCGTTGTAGCAAAATCCAAATACTTTTCATAGATCCACAAGTCATCCATATACCCGCCGATTGGCATCGCGTCGTAGTTGGACCAGCTGTTCGCTTCTGAGTTAAGAGCCATGTAACCTTGCCAGAGACGATGACCTCCAAATAACACCATTTTTTGCTTGTTTACGAAAACAGTACTTAGTCCATCCCCGGTCACGACTGTTTCATTGTACATCTTGCCCACAGTCAAGGTGTGCCGCCATCGTTTGGCAGGACCTGCATTTTTAGCTGTGGAGCTGTCTCGTGGAACCTCCGTCTGCTTGTATTGAAAAGGGAAGCCTTGAAATATATCTATATAAAGTTTGGTTAAACTGTATTGAGAATCGCTCGCATACACTTGACGCCACCCTTTTAAGAAGATATCGAAGAGCCACAGGTCGTCACAGTAATCAGTGCATCGCTGGCTAAAGCCGCCATAAACATACAACGTGCC
>JACCDO011523752.1_pt1 | contig 10928 bp, 9 predicted proteins | sample 7446101 | NCBI WGS metagenome assembly JACCDO01 (sample SAMN15323440, study PRJNA562643) | freshwater metagenome | isolation source: river surface water | place: USA:Blue River Watershed | collected 2017-08-16
GATAAAATCAGTTCAACACCAAAAGGTGAAGAAGTACAGAATCTTCTTGTACATTTGACAGACCCTGTACAGAATTCTCATTTTGAAGATAAATATCTAGCAGGAATTCCAATTGACCTCAGTAAAGTTATGTTTATCTTCTCTGCAAATAATATTTCAAAGATAGATAAAATTTTGCTTGACCGTATGAATGTTATTCATATGAAGACTTATAGTTCAAAAGAAAAACTTGTAATTGCTGAGAATTATCTTCTTCCAACTGCTCTTTCTGAAGTTTCATTGCAGGAACGTGTTTCAATTCCTAAAGATGTTCTACAGTATATCATTGAACATTACACAGCAAGTTCTTCAGGTGTCCGTGAACTAAAACGCTGTATTGAAAGTATTGTACAGAAAATTAATATGCTTCGGATGTATAATTCTAAAGAGCTTCCATTCTTCGTAAAAGACTTCACTCTTCCTTTTGTCGTCAAACGAGAACATGTTGAACTCTTCCTTAAAAAATCTAAATCTGCTTCCGATGATGTTCCCTTCGGTATGTACATTTAGACTTATGAGGATTTTAAATAAGCGTTAATATCTTAAAGCACAATCACTATCTATATAATAGTATAATATGTATATCCGTATTGAGTTTGAAAATGTTGGAAGTGCTAAAACAAACGAAACACAGTATCTATTTTCTAGTAGTCCAAATGGTATGTTCCTAACATCATCAAAGGCCTATAAACTTCAATCAAAAGAAATGAAAGATGCGGTTGGAGATTCGGTGATGTTTTGGTATCTTGATATAGATATACTAAATAAACACTATTATGGTGTTATGAATTGTCTAAATGATTTAGTAAGGTATCCAGGTGTAAGTCATGTAGATGTATTACCAATTGAGGGGCGTATTACAGATTATAATGAGGCATGTGCCACCCTTATGAAGTATATTCATGGTGTGAAATAATAGAGTTTGTTTTTTACAATCAAAAATTCTACAAGTAGTAGTAAAAACTTCCAGACTTTTCGCAATAAGTAATTGCTGAAAGTATGTAATCGGACGAGTGTTCTTTTACAACCATTCATCGCCAAAAACGCTCATTTAAAATCCGCGCGGGTCTAATAGTATTTGTATAGTGGACGTATCCCTCTCCATTGCGCATCTATAATAGTCTTCCAGGCTTCCAGAGCGGCTTCCCTCCTACTATTAAGCCACTGTCTACGGGCAGCTAATTCTCTATCTGTTTCATTGAAATTCGTAATTTTTTGAATCAGGTCTTCGGGTGACTCGTAGAAGTGTACATATTTGAAGTTTTCATTATCATAAAAGTCTGCGCGGTCAAGCCAAAAGTCTAAACTTCGTACAGCTTCTGCAAGCAAAGCAGGAGCTATACCTCTAAAATAAATGGAACCAAATGGATAGCGTTTATCCAATATACTCTTCCTATAATAGTCTTTGCTCGGGAAAAACAACGGCACACCAGCAGAATACTGTTCAAATTGACTCATTGTACTCATTTCATATGGAATATGAACAATACCTTTATAGGAATATAAATCTTTCCAACTATATCCTTCACGCGGTCTCTCCACTAATAGTTCTGATGGAGGAAACAATGAACGGTCTCCAAAACACACAAATTCGCGGCGCTTAGGAAGCCACTGTGTATTTGTATAGAGACATAAACTAGGAATCCATTGACTTTTGATAGATGTCCCGAGTTCTAAATATCGCTGGTCAGCTTTATTATTACTGATAGGAATAAGAAGACCCTTAGCCCAAAGTCTTCGAAGACTGGAAGAGAGCCATGTCCAATTATCTTGGTTGAAGAACCAGCAAAACGGTTGGTCAAATCTACAGGAATTAACCATTAGGATAGGTTTATTGAAGCTCTCGAAGAGAAGAGCGAAGACTGGTGTATGTGTTACAATGAAACCATCAAATTTTGATAGAAAATCTCTATAGCATTCAACAAAATCTTCGACCATCTGGGGACAAATTTTATGCCATGAGCCCTGATTTATAAACTTCACCTCCCTACTAGTTTTTCCGAAAACCCAGTTATGACCTGAAATAGACCAATTAGTAATTTCTATTGAATCTCCATACAACTGATAGAAAATATTTTTAACATCTTCGATTACACTTATATGTAAATCTAAATTAAATAATTTTAAGACCATTGTCTGATATAATGATTTTGAAATTATTTTAGGCAGTTAGCTCACAGTTTTTACTGTTAGAGGAATAGATATGGTAAGGGGAAAGAAAGATAACACATCCTATATGAAAAAATGGGCCTATAAAATCGCGATGATAATTCTAATAGTTAGTGCGCTAAATTACGGCTCTGTAGCCCTATTCCGTTTTGGTTTCATAGAATACGGATTGGGCCGTGGTTTAGCTGCACGTATTGCATATGGAATAATTGGTTTCACTGCATTAATGGTAATGTTTAACCGTGATACATATCTACCATTCCTTGGTGAGACTGTAATGCCGCCGTCAGTATTAGCAGAGCGTATACCATCAGGGGCATCAGTTGCAATTAAAGTACGTGTTCCTCCCGGATCCAAAGTACTCTATTGGGCCGCTGAACCTGCAATGGATGGGCTAGAGTCAATTAATGATTGGCGCGAAGCATATGACGCATACGAAAATGCTGGTGTTGTACATGCCGATAGCCGTGGACATGCAATCCTAAAAGTCCGTCCACCACAAGCATATGCTGTGCCTTTCCGTGGTCGCTTAGACCCTCATGTGCATTATCGCGTATGTCATCCTGATGGTATGATGGGTCGTGTTGAAACCGTATTTTTAGCTGATGTTGGAGTTCAAAATGGACATCATTCAATGATGGCACGTGCAGCGTATGAATCATTTATGGACATTGCTACTAGTCCATATGTTTAATCACTACTAAGGACCAGTATGTAATTGAGTGGTGTAAAGCGTGGTCCATCCATTTCACGTGATGAATCATCATCGAAGAGATACCATTGTTTTGCTTGTGGATGGAAGACCTGAGCAACATAATGACCACCCATATGACTACCCATATGGTCTACCATAGCAATTACGTTATACTTGTTTTCGCGAGATGGACAAGTAGAGTCTTCAGCGAAGAATCTATCAAAGGAGATTTCATGACCATCAAAACTGTAAGGGGATACATCTTTACGACCATCAGGGGTGAATCTGCGAAGAACATAGAAGAGTGTCTTCGGAAGTTTCCACAGACGCCTCTTCATTGTCATTCTTGATTTTGTTTTACAATTATCGCAAGTATAATCATCAATAATTTCATCCACACGCTCTTCCTCTAATAGTTCTTCCAAACTCTTTGGCTCCAAACGATTAAGACCAACTTTTAGCATATTGAATGCTTCAAATTGCGAACTTACATTATGACAATTATCACAAATACAATCTACTTTATCCCATCCGAAGATTGAATCAACGACTGGAGATGTAAGACCACCAAGAGATTTGTAAAGAGGACTATCAGGTGCCCTATATTTCATTACTTCATGACATTGGTCAAGAATATATACTAGGAATTCATGAGCATCATGGGGCATATTATATCCAAAACTCTCATAAATAGTTCCGCGAATACTATTACGGAGTGTATGCCAAAATCCATCAGGTTGACAGCGACTCCCTTTAACAGTATCTGGATGCCAAAGTGTACGAGCGAGGTCTTGATAGGCAAGGAATACGCCGGCTTCCTCCTTTTTCTCATCAGATACATACATTTTATCAATCAAATAAGTCCATCGTGGAATGACACGTAGGGCTTGAATGACTGAATTTGCGTAACAGGTATTACCAACATTGACAATTCCACAAAGACCAGTGATTGGTTTTTCTGCAACCGACATTATTATTTATATTGATGTATAATTTAGACCCTATCTAAAAGTTTCGCTCAAATTTATAGATAAGGTAGTAGCTAAAATGGCATTTATCAATCAACACTATGAAATTGTTTATCAAATTCCATTATTTGATGATTTGCATAATTATTGCCCTGATATAATTTATAATCCTAGTCGTTTTACAACTATTAATAGTTTGACCCAATATATAAGTAATTGTGCAAGGGAGCGTGGTAATCGTTTTACTGCTGCACAGGAACAATATTTTAATAGAATTCCAATACCTATTATAACACAGCAGCCACAGCCACAGCAGCCACAGCAGCCACAGCAACCACAGCAGCCACAGCAGCCACAGCAACCACAGCAGCCACAGCAACCACAGCAGCCACAGCAGGCACAGCAGCCAACAGTAAATAATATTTATAATTCATTGGCATCAACACTATATCCTCCACTATTTGATAGAAGTAGATATACAGGTCTACTTAATAGAATTCCAAGAAATATAAGACCAAATAATGAACCATTACGGGGTATAGGGGGGTTATATGGAAGAGAAGATAGATATACTCCTCTTATGGCAATAGGGGCTTATTCTGATACAAACTTATTTGATTCTTTACTAAATATTTTTACAAATACTGGCACAAGTCCTCTTACGACTGCACTATTAACCCCAGTTGTTGTTCGTCCAACACCTGAGCAAATTACATCTGCAACAGAACTATTAATGGTGAGTGAGGAAGATAGATTTGATAATTGTTCAATTTGTGTTGAAGCAATTAATGCTAATACAGAGGTTAGACGTATTAATCATTGTCGTCATGTTTTTCATCGAGGATGCATTGATACATGGTTTGATAGGAATGTACGTTGTCCTAATTGTCGTTTTGATATTCGTGAAACGACTACTGATGAACCGCAGCCGCAACAACAGCAACAACAACAACAATCAAACATACATACATATTATTCAACAATAATTGAATATGATGATGAGGACGATGAGAATATCGATGCTGATAATGACTATTAAGTGGGTTGATTAATACTTATACAATTAAACAATTAAAATTATTACAAATGATTTTAATTGTTTAATAGTTTAATAATTACATAAAAAAATGGTGGTTATAACCACCGGGGGTGCACGGTCTTTATTATATTTAGAGTTTAGCAATATCATCTATTTGTAGTTCGTTAATCTTCGTGGCGAACCGTTCCTCGATGCTGGCCTTACGCGCTTCATCGCGTGTCCTTCCATCCCGCATAAGTTCTTCGGGAGGTGTATAGCCATCGAGTTTGGTGTAGATAAAGCTGATTGCATTGCCTTTGCGGCCATGGCGACCTGCGCGGCCTATACGATGAATGTATTCAAAATCATCTTTAGGCATATCATAATTGAATACGAGACTGACTACTTGAATGTCAATGCCTCGGTTATAAATACTGGTAGACACAAGAATGCGTGTCTTACCAGTTCTGAAATTGTTTGAGCGAATCATGCGTTCCTCATTAGGGAGGTCTGCATGCATTGCTTCTGCTTCAAAGCGGTGTCTGTCGCGCAAATGTGCGGCCAACAGCTCTGCTTTGGATTTGTCGTTGACAAAGATGATTGTCGGCTGCGCAGGAACTGCGGGCAGAATATCATCTAGTACAGCGAGTTTATTATCCTGTCTCACATCGCAATCTACTGGAATACAGTATTGGTTGATGCCACGTAGGGTAACGCGGTCACGGGACAAGAGTACTTTTACGGGGGGTTTTGTGGGGGCTCCACTTTCATCGCGCTCACTGGCAAGGAATGAATCGGCAAATTGTAGTAGCTCATCAGTAATTGTAGCCGAGACCAACATAGTGTTGTTGGGCTGGGACAATTGCATGATTTCGCAAATATCGTCAAAGAATCCACTCTTAGAGCCGTCCTTATTGATACGCTGGTTGAGGAGTAAATCCGCCTCATCAAGCACAAGGATGCGCACGTCACTGATATCAATACCAGAGCCGGGCTTCCCTGCACGTTGAAGGAGGTCCTTTACACGACCAGGGGTACCGCACATGACTTGAACACCACCCCTGAGTAGGGCCATGTCATCATCAACTTTAGTACCACCGACAGCCGTCAAGACAGATACACCAACTGGGTGTACCTTGCCTGTATCATGATTAGGTTTCTTCTCTCCCATGTACGCTCCGAGAGTCCGAATAACGGACCCGGATTGGATGGCTAGGTCTCGAGTATTCGAGACGATAATTGCTTGTAGTTTCTTTTCCAATGCATCAATTTTGGACAGGGCGCTAATAGTAAACGCACCTGTTTTACCTGTGCCCGAGTTATGCTGGAGCACCATATCCTTGCCTTCCATAATGCCTGATAGGCATTGCTGGGGCAATGTTGGGTTTTCAAACCCATTTGAGTAAATACCCATAAGTAGCTCATCCGAGAGACGATAGTCCTCGAATGATTTTACTAGACGAACCTCTTCAGATTTCTGAAGAATGTCCTCATTACGTGTTTCCTTAAAAAGCTTTTCTGCGTCAGTCATTGTTCTGCTTGTCATCTTTTTAATTGCTTAAGTACCTATTATCTCTGTAATTTATAGTTTTTTGTCAATTTTTTTATTTTCAATAAAAATAAAAAAAAATAATTTAACACTTATCAAAAATTGAGTCCTTAATTGTCCCTTTACATAAAGGAGAGACAAATTATATAATAGAGAAGAATGGCCGACGACGACAATTTTAATCAGGGTGGTTATGATGCAGAGGATGATGATATGCTAGAAGAAGAGTTTGATGGTTTTAATGATATCGAAGGTGCCGAAGAACCATCGGGATTCGCAGATAAAGCAGCCTTCAAGAAACTATATAATTCACACCCTGAATGCTCACTTGATTATGTCGAAGATGTTGTAAAAGACATTTCACTAAAAGTTGCTCCGCCCCGGCGACTATCAGCGTTGGATAAAGCATCAATGATTTTCAATAAAAAAGAAGATAATGATTCCGAATCTAAATCTGAATCAAAAGTCGATAAAAAACACACTACCTATCCGTATCTAAATAAATATGAATATACGCGAATTATTGGTTTCCGTGCAAATCAACTGTCCCAAGGCGCTAAACCCTTCATAATTGTCCCTGAGCATGTTTCCGATGTACGCGAAATTGCTAGACTTGAACTAACAGAAAAGCGTCTTCCTTATATCATTAAGCGTCCGCTCCCTAATGGTTCTTATGAATATTGGCGTCTTCAGGACCTACTGATTATTTAGACCAATGCATACTAAAAAATAGTTATACGATTCTTGGGGTCAACGTATAAACTATCTTTTGGTTGGACATTGAATACATCATAAAAGTCTTGGAATTGGGAAACAATTAGATTGACTCTTAATGGTGCAGGTGCATGAACATCTGTGAATAATCTATAAATTGAACGCTGTTTTTTTTCTTTTGTTCTCCATGAAACTGCATAACTAATGAAGAAATCACGCAACTCTTTCTTTCGTTTTTCACCACTTATATTATTCTTATCTAAATGTTGCTTCAAAGTCTCTAATGAAATACTTAATCCGCCCAAATCAGCAATATTTTCAGACAGTGTTGTTTTACCATTAACGAATCTACCCATATATTTTGTATTTCCAAACAATTTTATGATAGCATTAATTTTTTTATTATATGCTTCCATATCTTTGTTCGTCCACCATGGTTTGAAATAACCATTAGGGTCAAAGTCTTTCCCTTCATTGTCAAATGCATGAAGAATTTCATGACCAACAATACTTCCTAATCCACCCAATGACCAACCTGATATTGGATTTTTAGATGAGTCATAGAATGGCCATAATGTTATACCTCCTGGTATAACCAATTTATTAGTATACATGTAATAATGTGCATTTACTTCAAAAATTTCATCTATTGGAGGAGTAACTAGCCCAGGGTGTCTTATGTAATAAATATCCCTAACTGTTAATGCCTCAGAACAAATTAAAATATTATGTATTATATCTAATTGTGACATGACCTTTACAGATATTTTATAATTTTTACCAATATTTGAATCAATCACTTCAAGACGAAGTTTTCTAATTTTTTCTTTCGTCAGCGATTTTGTTTTTTCACTCATCCAATCCAATTTATTTATTCGATTATAAGCGGATACTATAATCTTATTTACAAAATGGCGAATTGATTTTTGATGACTGTCAGAAATACAACATTTTTTATACATAATTGAAAGTATAGGCTGTAGACAACTAGAAATACTATTAAAAAGCAAATGCTCTTGTGACATTTTAACGGTGTCTCCTCGAAGTTTTTTATCAAAGAATTCAAAATGTAAAGTATCAATTGGGCTTGGTATATATGGACCTAAATATACTAAATTTTGCACTCTGAACCAATTTGCCCAATCAGATACAATTAAAGTCTTTAATTGAGAATTTAACCACATTAACCAACTATGACAATTATTCATAATATGTAGTTTTTTCCATTCAGTGTCTTTTAATCCATATGCAGTCCAAAAAGAATTCCATGGAATATGCTTATATTTTGTTGCTAATCCCTTACCAGTCGTCATTTGCGGGTCTTCTCGCGAACCCATATGATAATGCTCAGCCGCAGCAGATTCAAGATTTGCAACACGACCCATATCTTTATAATCATAATGCTTCCCAACAGATTCTAAAAATGTCTGGAATGATTCGAGAGCATTTGAACCACCAGGTCCAGTACCTTCATAATAACTAATATCAGGTAATGATAAAGAACCAGTAGAAATTGCGGGCACAGTTTGTGATGGATTATTTAAATTTCGTCCGAGAGTAATTGAAAGATGAGTTGGAACACCACAACGTACAAGTTTACCCATCGCAGACATAACATCTTCCGCGGTTTTCATACAACTATAACCTGATAAAATTCCCTTAAAAGTCCGCTCATGGTCTTTGTGACGATTAGAATATAAACCAGATTTAAAAAATGTTGCTACGATTTGTTCATGTTGTGGTAAATTATTAATCGGTTGTTTTATTATATTTTTAATATGACCTAATAGTCTTTCCCGTATTTGATTTTCTACTTCTTCACCTACCCCAAAAGATGAATCAGATGGTGGTATATTTGCACCTGATAACCATTTTTTATTTATATACATATAAAAATCATTACCTGGTTTAATTTTTTCTGTTGGACGTGGTACAAACACTTTACGTGTTTTATTAAGACCACGACTATTACTTTTTCGCGTACCCATTTAACCTACTGACGCCAGCGATTATTACAATTTAGACATTTAATAAATACTGTCATTGGTTCATCTGCAGAACGAGTCTGCATCTCATAATAAGTGCACTCACGTTTACCACAGCGGCCACACTTGAATTGGTCGGTCTTCATTGATGTATTACCCTCAAGCCAATTTTGCTCCTTAATCAATTGTAGCTCTTTCAAACGTTTCCAATTCTCAGGAAACATTTCAATATCACTAAATCTACATACTTCCCTAATAGTCACTTCACCACTCCTAATACGTTCTACCAGTGACTTATTACCAACCGGAGATTTGGGGTGTAGATTTGAGAATAAACGACGTTGACGCTGAATATAAATTTCCTCAAATAGTTTATTATTCCAATGAGCGAAAATATGCTTATTACTACCTTCCTCCAAAGTAGCAGCAAATATCTCCTTCTCAAAACTATTAGGAGTATCTTCAGGAAAACCACAATCAGTCACTAGGAAATTAAAACGCTCTTTACATTGACGACGCAATAGTACATCAGATGATGATTCACTATCCAATTCATTATGTGACTCGGCCATCAATAGAATATTTTGTTGTTGATAACCTGAAAGAATCTGTGATGAAGCAGCCTTCTTCTTCCTTCTAGGAGCGGGTGCAACTTCCTCCTCTTCAACTTCTTCAATAATAGATTTCTCATCCTCTGATTCATCACCCTCAGCCTCAGATTCTTCCACTTCACCCAATTCTTCGGTTGATTCATTATCAGATTCGGAATCGGAATCATCATTGCTCTGCTGCTGAGGATGTGATGGTTTTGCAATTCCCGCGGCACGCCCTACAAAGTCCTCCCATTGGGTCGGTAGATACACTGTAGGCTTCTGCCAATCATCACCATCACTTGCAATAATCAATACATCACCATACATAACAGTCTTATCATATGGTGCAGGCATTACATACTTATTCTCTGTACCACTACGCCCCTCCTTGTATCCAAGTATATTCAATTTCGTTGTCCCATCATTATAATAACCAATTACAACCGGACTTGTCTTCTTTCGAAAATAGGTCTGCAACTGTTCATTGGTCAATTTATGGTCGTCTGTTAGCTTTACCTGAGCACGACGTACTTCACCACGAGAATTCAAAAGCGTTGTTGTCAAAACAGGTGGCATTTTAAAAGACTATCACTATATACTTTATAGGCAGGTAGTCTTTAACATTCAATTTTTAGACCAATATTAAATGTCAGACACAGTAACAAATATAAAATATTACAGAAAAAAAACAATTACTGATTATACAGCCATTAGTACTATTAAGGTTGTAAAACGTCTATATGGTCTTAATAATACTATTACAGAGATTGCCGATGATAATCAAATTACTAATTGGCGTTGTCTTCAGTCTGGATTTTGGATTCAACTGCATCCGGACTTAGTTCCAATGCAGGTGGTTCATCAGGAATTGGGTGTACCACCTCTGCAGTTTGAACTGGTGAAGGACGAGGAGCTGTTGGAAGAGAAACTGATTTCACAGTGGATTGACAGTGAGGCAAGCAAGAAAGTATTGCCCGGATACATTTCAAAACAATCTGGCGAATTGTCTGACGAGAGGGCTCAATCGTATCCGGTAAAGGTTTCACAGCATTCTCAATCACATCAGTTAGGGCTTCCCCAACAACAATCAAGGGGGTCTGGGGGATTTGGGCTCCCCCAACAGCAATCAAGGGGGTCTGGGGGATTTGGGCTCCCCCAACAGCAATCAAGGGGGTCTGGGGGATTTGGGCTCCCCCAAC
>JACCDO011828145.1_pt1 | contig 10927 bp, 6 predicted proteins | sample 7446101 | NCBI WGS metagenome assembly JACCDO01 (sample SAMN15323440, study PRJNA562643) | freshwater metagenome | isolation source: river surface water | place: USA:Blue River Watershed | collected 2017-08-16
CCTTGTTCATTGCTTCCCTAATTTCCAGGGGCGTCACAGGGGTTATCCCCTGACTTTGCAACAGATTTTTATCGGGGAATCATGGCGACAAACTCGATGCCGGCGAAAAAGAGAAAATCGAGGCCGCCGCCAAGGATCTCGAAGAAGCCCTCAAAGGGGAAGACCAGGCGGCCATCGACGCCAAAACAGACGCACTCATGACGGCCAGCCAAAAACTGGGCGAAAAAGTCTACGCAGACATGCAGGCCCAGCAAGCGGCAGCCGGGGCCAGCACTGGCGCCGCCGATGCAGGTGGGGCAGCCAAGCCGGCAGACGACAATGTCGTCGACGCCGAAGTCAAGGAAGTGAAGAAGAAAGGCTGAGCCCCTTGACCCACGCGTTCGCCGCGTCCGGGCTTGTCCGCAAGCCGGCGCGGCGACGTCGTTTCAACAGGATCCATCATCATGGCCAAACGTGACTTTTACGAAGTCCTGGGCGTTCCCAAAAACGCCGGCGAGGACGAAATCAAGAAGGCGTACCGCAAGCTCGCCATGAAGTACCACCCGGACCGCAACCAGGGTGAGTCGGGCAAAGAAGCCGAGGTCAAATTCAAGGAGGCCAAAGAGGCCTACGAGATGCTGTCCGACGCCGAGAAACGGGCGGCCTACGATCAGTTCGGCCACGCGGGCGTGGACCCCAACATGCGTGGCGGTCCTGGTGGCCAGCAAGGCTTTGGTGGATTTGCCGATGCATTTGGCGACATCTTCGGCGACATCTTCGGCCAGGGCCGACGCCCGGGTGGCGGCGGGGGTCGTCAGGTCTACCGCGGCAACGATCTGAGTTATGCCATGGACATCACGCTGGAGGAAGCAGCACTGGGCAAGGACGCCCAGATCCGCATTCCCAGCTGGGATGCGTGCGACACCTGCCACGGCACGGGTGCCAAGCCTGGCACTTCGGCCAAGACCTGCGGCACCTGCCAGGGCAGCGGCACGGTGCAGATGCGCCAGGGATTCTTCAGCGTGCAACAAACCTGTCCGCACTGCCGCGGGACGGGCAAAATCATTCCCGACCCCTGTGGCACTTGCCATGGCCAGGGCAAGGTCAAGCACCAGAAAACCCTGGAAGTCAAAATCCCGGCTGGCATTGACAGTGGCATGCGTATTCGCAGCACCGGCAACGGAGAGCCTGGGACCAACGGTGGCCCGCCGGGCGATCTCTACATCGAGATCCGCATCAAGCAGCACGAAATTTTCGAGCGCGATGGTGACGATCTGCACTGTGCGGTGCCCGTGAGCTTCACCACGGCTGCGCTGGGTGGCGAAATCCAGGTGCCCACTTTGCAAGGTGAAGCGGCCATCGATTTGCCCGAGGGCACGCAAACCGGCAAGCAATTCCGTTTGCGCGGCAAAGGTATCAAGGGCGTGCGCTCCAGCTACCCGGGCGACCTGTACTGCCATGTAACGGTTGAAACCCCTGTCAAACTCACCGAGCACCAGCGCAAGCTGTTGCGCGAACTTGACGAGTCGCTGCGCAAAGGGGGCCACAAGCATTCGCCCACCGAGGGTGGCTGGACCGAGAAACTGAAAAACTTTTTCAGCTGACCAACACGGCCAGCGACTCGCGTGCTCAGGCACCAGAGCGCGCCAGGCCAGTTCCCGCTGGATGCGCTGGCACGGGCAAGTTTTCGCTTCAATCGGTCACCCTGATGGTGGACAATTCATCACCATGACCTCCCCACACCGATCTCCGTTGTCCGTTGTACTGGCCGGCAGTGCCTGGCTGGCTGTGGTGGGCAATCTGGCATTGTGGCAAGCCCTGTGGCAACTGCCCGATCTGCATGATGGTCGTGGTGTGGTCATGGGCCTGGTGCTGGCGGGCATGGTGTTTTGCCTGTGCGTGTCAATCCTGTCGCTCGTAACCTGGCGTGGGTTGCTGCGGCCGAGCTTGGTGATACTGGCGGTGATCTCTGCGCTGAGCACCCATTACATGCTGAGCTACGGCATCTTGATCGACACACCCATGGTCATCAATGTGTTGCAAACCGATGTGGGAGAGGCGCGGGATCAACTGAGTCTGTCAGTCTTGCTCAGCGTGAGCCTGATTGTCTTGCCCATGGTGGGGTGGATGTGGCGCCGACCCCTGGAGTGGCCTCGCTGGCCGGTGCAAGGGGTGCACAACCTGGGCATGCTGCTGGGCGGGGTGGTTGGCACCTTGCTGTTGACCTATTTGAGCTTTCAGGACTTCTCAACCCTGATGCGCAACCATACGCAAATGCGCTATTTGATCAATCCGCTCAACACCGTTTATGCGCTGGCGGAAGTGGTCTTGATTCCCACCCAGGTGGATCAACAAATACGCCCCCTGGGTGAAGACGCCCAGATCCTGCCCCTGCCCTCCCGTCTTGTCAAAGGCACCCCTTCTCAACCCGAGCCACCCTGGGGCAAGCAACCACCGCTGTTGGTCATCGTTCTCGGTGAGACCGCACGCAGCAGCAATTTCTCGCTCAACGGGTATGCGCGCAACACCAACCCCGGGTTACAGCGCCTGGATGTCTTGAGCTACCGGCACGTCACCTCCTGCGGCACCAGCACCGCTGCGTCACTGCCCTGCATGTTCTCCCATCTGGGTCGCGAGGGCCACGAAGCACGCACGGCGGAATACGAAAACTTGCTGGATGTGCTGAAGCGGGCCGGGTACCAGGTGATGTGGATTGACAACCAGTCGGGCTGCAAGGGATTGTGCGACCGCATCACCTCTGTGCGTACCACCCAGTTAGAGCTCAAAACACCGGAATGCCACAAAGGCGAATGCATGGATGCTGTTTTGCTGCCGGTGCTCCAGGAGCAACTTCGTCATGCTCATGCACAGACGACCGATTCGCGCCAGCCAAGCGCTGGGACCGTGGTGGTGCTGCACATGATGGGCAGCCACGGTCCCGCGTATTTCAAACGCAGCCGCGCGCCACACAAACCCTTCCAGCCCGAATGCACCAGCATCGTCCTGTCCGACTGCTCTAAAGAGGCCATCGTCAACGCCTATGACAACTCCTTGGTGTACACCGACCACATCCTCACCGAACTGATCCAGTGGTTGCGCCAACAAGCCGTGCAACGACCCACGGGCATGATCTATATCTCAGACCACGGCGAATCGTTGGGGGAAAACAATTTGTACCTGCACGGCATGCCCTTTGCCATTGCACCCCGCGTCCAAACGCATGTACCGCTGATCACCTGGTGGTCTGAGCAGTTCCAACAGGTGCGTGGCCTACGTCACGAGTGCCTGAAACAGGACCTTGATCGGCCCTTGTCGCACGACCATCTGTATCACTCGGTACTGGGTCTGATGCGGGTGCAAACGCAGAGCTACAACGCTGAACTCGATCTGTTCAGGCGCTGCGACCCCTACGCTGCACGCTGACGCGTCACACGACACTCACAGAAAACGGTCGAGCAATTTGCGGCTGTGCCGGTCCATCCCCGCCAGATGGCGGATCAGGTATTGAACACCATGGGCGTCCGACACGATCAAGGTGTTGGCGGTCAGGCGACGGATATCCTCTTCGCCTTTGAGCACCAACTCGGTGTCCCCACGGCTGGTTTTGACGCGCCACACACTGGGGGTGGCAAAGCTGCTCACGCCCAACAGGCAGAGAATCTCGGGCAAAAACTCTCGGCCCTGCAAAGCCAACTCTACGCTCGAACGCTGGGGTTCGGGGACGGTGTCAAGCTGGTCAATCCACAGAATTTCTCGCCCCTCGCGGCTCATGATGGCAATGCCTTCGCGGGGCGACGCAATGGGAAACGCGCGCACGGGCACCACACGTTCGTGCACCGTGCCATCGTGCAAGCGCAACACCCACTGGCCCATGGCATCTTGCTGCAACTCAAACGGCTCCCGGCCAGGCTGCTCGCCGCCGGCCAACGGCCCCCCCTTCAGCGCCGAAGCGGTGACATCAGTGGCATGACTCATGCGTCCTCCTTGCTGGTTCGTCCCACGCCCAGCATGGCTTCCTGGTCGGCCTGGGCCTGTCGGGCCTGGGCTTCGTACAAACGCCAGTAAGCACCCTGTCGCGCCATCAATTCATCGTGCTGCCCCTCCTCCACCATGCGGCCTTGTTCGAGCACCACCAGACGGTCCGCACGATGCAAGGTAGACAGGCGGTGGGCAATGGCAATCGTGGTGCGCCCTTGCACCAGGTTGTCCAATGCTCGCTGAATTTCCTGTTCGGTCTCGGTGTCCACCGAGGAAGTGGCTTCGTCCAAAATCAGAATGCGCGGGTTGATCAAGAGCGCACGCGCAATCGAGATACGCTGGCGCTCGCCACCGGACAGCCCTTGCCCCCGCTCGCCCACCAAGGAATCGTAGCCCTGGGGCAGGCGCAGGATGAAATCATGGGCATGCGCCGCTCGCGCCGCCGCGACAATTTCCTCACGCGTCGCCTGGGGTTTGCCGTAAGCGATGTTGTCGGCAATGGTGCCAAAAAAGAGATACGGCTCCTGCAGCACCAGACCGATATGCCGGCGGTACTCGCCAAGCGGCAAATGCCGGATGTCCACGCCGTCGACCTGGATCGAGCCTTCGGTCAGGTCGTAGAAGCGGCAGATCAGGTTCACCAAGGTGCTCTTGCCCGACCCGCTCTGCCCCACCAGACCAACCATCTCGCCGGGGCGAATGTCCAGGTCGAGTCCGCGGATGACGGCACGGTTGCCGTACCGAAAGCCCGCATCCTTGAGCACGATGCGCCCTTCCACCCGCTCCAGGTGTACCGGGTGGGTGGGCTCGGGCACGCTGGAGACATGGTCCAGGATTTCAAAAATACGCTTGGCACCCGCCGCCGCCTTCTGGGTGTGCGAGACGATGCGGCTCATCGAATCCAGCCGTATGTAAAAGCGGCCGATGTACGCCAAAAACGCGGTGAGCACACCCACCGTCACCCGCTGGTTGGCCACCTGCCAGATGCCAAAGGCCCACACCACCAAGAGCCCGATTTCGGTCATGAGCGTCACGGTGGGCGAGAACAAGCCCCAGAGGAAGTTGATCCGGTCATTCACCGCCAGGTTGTGCCGATTGGCTTCCTGGAAGCGGGCCGATTCTCGACCCTCCTGCGCAAAGGCTTTGACCACGCGAATGCCCGGTATGGTGTCGGCCAGCACGTTGGTCAGTTCAGACCAGACCCGGTCGATCTTTTCAAAACCCAGGCGCAGGCGGTCGCGTACCGTGTGAATCAGCCAGGCAATGAAGGGCAGTGGCAACAACGTGGCCAGCGCCAATCCCGGGTCGATGGTGAAAAGGATGATGGCCGTCATGACGATCATGATGACGTCGGTGGCGAACTCCATCAGGTGCAGCGAGAGGAACAGACACAGGCGATCGGTTTCGGCGCCGATGCGGGTCATCAAATCGCCGGTCCGCCGCCCGCCGAAATACTCGAGCGACAAGCGCATCAGGTGGTCAAACGCGGTGCTGCGCAAATCCGCTCCGATGCGCTCGGACACCAGGGCCAGGATGTAGGTCTTCATCCACCCCAGCCCCCAGGCAACCAGGGAGGCCACCAACAACCCCCCGAGGTACCAGCTGACCAAGGTGGTGTCGATCGGCCGACCGTTCTGGAAAGGAATCAGCACTTCGTCCATCAGCGGCATGGTGAGGTACGGAGGCACCAGGGTGGCTGCCGTGGAAGCCAGGGTCAGCACAAAACCCAGCAAGAGACGCGATTGGTACGGTTTGGCAAAGCGCCAGAGGCGAAACAGCCCCCAAGTGGACGGAGGGGTGTGCAAGTCGCCGTCGCAGGCCAAGCACACGGCGCCGGGGTTGTCCAGGGGGCGCTTGCAGGTGGGGCAGCGCAGGGCGAGCTGCGGCGCAGTGCCCTCACCCTGGTCGAGATGCTCACACCGCTGGTTGAGCACCTCTTGCAAGCGCATGGCTGCCACGTTGCGGCTCAGGGTGAAGCGCCAGTGTGCCAGGCGCTGTCCCGGCACGGTCAGGCTCAGGGTACCCACACCGGCATGGTCATGGTGCTGCAACTGCAAGCCTGACACCAGGTCCCAGGACCGCCAGGCACGAGCGATCGAGCCCCCGTTGGCCGGGACTTCGGGCTGACAGGCGAGCAAGCGCCGGTCTGTCACAATCAGGAGTCCGCGCGCGAAGGTCAGGCGCTCGTCGAGGTCAACCTCGAGGCAGGCCCGAACGTTCTCACCGGACAACAGCTGTTGCTGCACATCGGATTGCCAGCCAGGGGGCATTTCAGCCCAGGCGGTATCCGGCAGATTGGAAGAACTCATGGTTGGAATCAACCCGTGCCCATTCAACATACGCACCGGTCAGAAAAAAGAGAGGAACCTGACTTGACGCTCGGTTCCTTAACGCGCCAGATTGTAGCCGCGGTGACACGCAGGGTCTGTCTGCTTTCTGCCGGCTCCCCCCAGCCTTTGTGCGGTGCCCGCCATGGCTGATCAAACCTTCCCTGACATCAAGATCCTGCGCATCAACTACCTGCGCGGCCCCTCGATCTGGACCTATCGCCCCATCATCGAGGCCTTGGTCGATCTGGGCGAACTGGAGGATCATCCCTCCAACACCATTCCCGGCTTCAACGACCGCATCAACGCCTGGCTGCCAGGCCTGGTGGAGCACCACTGCGGCGTGGGTCACCGGGGAGGCTTTCTGACGCGCCTGGTCGGTGGTACCTGGATGGGCCACATCATGGAGCACGTCAGCATCGAGTTGCAAATCCTGGCGGGCGCTCGAGCCGAATTTGGCAAGGCACGCGAGATCAGCCGCCGTGGTGTCTACAAGGTCGTGGTCCGCACCGAACACGAAGAACTGGGGCGGCGCAGTTTCTTGACCGCCCATGCGCTGGTCATGGCCGCCATCAATGACCGCCCGTTTGACGTCAGCGCGGCGGTCGAGGCGTTGAAAAAAATCGTGGACAAGTATTGCCTGGGACCCAGCACCGCCTGCATTGTGGACGCTGCGGCCGAACGCAAAATTCCCTTCATCCGCCTCACCGAAGGCAACCTGGTGCAACTGGGCTATGGCTCGCGCCAGCGCCGCATCTGGACGGCCGAGACCGACCGTACCAGCGCCATCGCCGAGAGCATTTCCAGCGACAAGGACCTGACCAAGCAACTGCTCTCTCAGTGTGGCGTACCGGTGCCCGAAGGCCAGTTGGTCGACAGCCCGGAAGCGGCCTGGGTGGCTGCCCAGGAAATTGGCCTGCCCGTGGTGGTCAAACCCTACGACGGCAACCGCGGCCGGGGCGTCTCGCTCGATTTGCAAACCCAATCCTCGGTTGAAGCAGCCTGGCACGCTGCGCGGCTCGAGAGCAAATACGTGCTGGTCGAGCGCTATGTGCGGGGCGAGGAACATCGCCTCTTGGTGGTGGGCGACCGTGTGGTGGCCGCCACCCGGGGCGAAACCGTGTCGATCACGGGCGACGGTGTCTCGACCATCGAACAACTGGTCAACACCCAGGTTAACAACGACCCGCGTCGGGGCGATATCGAAATCTACCCCCTGGCGGCTGTCCGTTTCCACGGCCCGGACCACCTCATTCACTTGCTGGAAATCCAGCGTCAGGGCCTGGAGCCCACCAGCGTCCCCACGCTCGGACAGCGCGTGATCGTGCAACGCAACGGCAATCTCAACATCGACGTCACCGACGAGATCCACCCCGATGTGGCCGCCATTGCCACCCTGGCCACCCGGGTGGTCGGACTCGATATCGCGGGCATCGACATCGTGGCGCAGGACATCACCCGCCCCCTGCTGGAGCAAGGCGGCGCTGTCATCGAAGTGAATGCCGGCCCGGGTCTCTTGATGCACCGCAAACCCGCCGTGGGCAAACCCCGTCCGGTGGGCGAGGCCATCATGCAGCACCTGTTTGGCTCGCAAGAGCATGCGCGTATTCCCATCGTCGGCGTGATCGGCAGCCAGCAAACCCCGCAAATCGCCCAACTCACGGCCTGGTTGCTGCACCTGTCTGGGCGACGCACCGGACTGGCCAACCAGCAAGGCTTGTTCATGGCTCAGCGACAAGTCGAGTCGCGCGACGCGCGGGGCTTTGATTTTGCCGAGCGCCTGTTGATCAACCGCGCCCTCGATGCAGCGGTCATTGAAACCTCGCCTCGACACATCCTGGAAGATGGTCTGCCCTACGACCGATGCGCCATTGCCATCGTGACCGACATGCCTGTCACAGACGATGTGCTGCGTGACGAGCATGACATCATCAACGAGGAAAAAATGCGCAACGTGGTGCGCACCCAGGTGGATGTGGTGTTGGCCACCGGCGCTGCCGTGCTCAATGCCGACGAACCGGCGATCGTGTCGCTGGCCGAGTTGTGCGATGGCGAGGTGGTGTACTACGCCCGCAACTTCAACCAACCCTTGCTCAAGGAACACCGACAGCAAGGTCACCGGGTGGTATCCTGCCGCGACGGTCAGGTCATTCTGGCGCGAGGCGAGCAGGAAACCGCCCTCTTTCATCTCGACGTGACCTTGTTCTCTCGTCTGCTCAATGAGGGCCTCGAGCTCCCCACCCTCCTGGCCAGCGTGGCCGCCGCGTGGGCGCTGGACATCACGCCGCAACTCATTCGTGCCGGCCTCAAGAACTTCGGTCAAACGCCGTCGGCCACTTCACCCAACCCAACGGTCAGCGCCTGATGGACGTTTCTCGCATTCGCCCCTTGCGGGGCCCCAATCTCTGGACCCGTCACACGGCCATCGAGGCACTCGTGCGCTGTCAGCCCGAGGACCAGTTGTCGGCACACCCGAGGTTCGAAAGCCGTTTGCGGCACCTGTTTCCAGGCATCGGCGCTCTGCGCCCCAGTGAACGCAATACACCGCTGACCCTGGCCCATGCGCTGGAGGCGGCCACGCTGCACCTGCAGATCCAGGCGGGATGTCCTGTCACCTTCAGTCGCACCACGCCCACCCCCGAGGACGGTCTGTTTCAGGTGGTTGTCGAGTACACCGAGGAGCCAGTAGGACTTCGCGCCTTGGAGCTTGCCAATCAGCTGTGTCAGGCAGCTCTTCAAGACCAGCCCTTCGAGCTGGATCAATCGGTCGCCTTGCTACGCGAGCTCGATGAAGACATTCGCCTGGGCCCGTCCACCGGCTCCATCGTGGATGCTGCCGTGGCACGTGGCATTCCCTACCGCCGCCTCACAGAGGGCAGCCTGGTTCAGTTGGGCTGGGGCAGCAAGCAACGCCGCATCCAGGCCGCCGAGATTGACAGCACCAGTGCCATCGCTGAGTTCATCGCCCAGGACAAAGACCTGGCCAAAAAGCTCTTGCATGCCGCTGGCGTTCCCGTGCCCCTGGGCCGCCCGGTCCACAGTGCCGAGGACGCCTGGCTGGCCGCACAGGAAATTGGTGGTCCGGTGGTGGTCAAGCCACGCGATGGCAACCAGGGGCGCGGCGTGACGGTGAACATCACCACGGAAGCCGAGGTGCGCGCTGCTTTTGAGAATGCACACCTCCACCGACCCGAAGTGATGGTGGAACGCTACCTGCCTGGCAGCGACTACCGCTTGCTGGTGGTGGGTGACAAACTGGTCGCCGCCGCTCGCCGCGAGCCCCCGCTCGTCACCGGCGATGGCAAGCACACCGTCAAGCAGCTGGTGGAGATTGTCAATGCAGACCCGCGTCGTGGTGAAGGCCATGCGACGTCGCTCACCAAGATTCGCTTTGACGAGGTGGCACTGGCCCGCCTCAAAGAGCAAGGCTATGACGCTGACAGCGTGCCCACCAAGGGCACCCGCGTCATCCTGCGGAACAATGCCAACTTGTCCACCGGCGGCACCGCCACCGATGTGACAGATGACGTCCATCCGGAAGTGGCCGCCAGCGCCGTCGCCGCTGCCCAAATGGTCGGCCTCGATATCTGTGGCGTGGACGTGGTGTGTGAGACGGTGTTGCGTCCCCTCGAAGTCCAAAATGGCGGTATCGTTGAAGTGAACGCCGCACCGGGCTTGCGCATGCACCTGAGCCCCTCGTTCGGCAAAGGGCGTGATGTCGGCGAGGCCGTCATGAAAACGCTGTTCCCTCCCGGAGACGACGGACGCGTCCCGGTGGTCGCCGTGACGGGCACCAACGGCAAGACCACCACGGTTCGTCTCACCTCTCATCTGCTCAACACCAGCGGCTTGCGCGTGGGCATGACCAACACCGATGGTGTGTTTGTCAACGGACGGCAGATGGATTCCGGCGACTGCAGCGGACCGCGCAGCGCACGCAATGTCTTGCTACACCCGGATGTCGACGCCGCTGTGCTGGAAACCGCCCGCGGCGGCATGCTGCGCGAAGGCCTGGCCTTTGACCGCTGCCAGGTGGCCGTGGTGACCAACATCGGCATGGGAGACCATCTGGGACTGAACTACATCACCACGGTAGAAGACCTGGCGGTGCTCAAGCGCGTCATTGTGCAAAACGTGGCGTCCGACGGCATGGCCGTGCTCAACGCTGCCGATCCGATCGTGGCGGCCATGGCGGGCAACTGCCCGGGACAAGTGACCTTCTTCGCACTCGATGCGCACCACCCCGTCATGGCCACACACCGCGCCCAAGGCAAGCGGGTGCTGTTCGTGGAAGACGGCCAAGTGGTGGCCATGGAAGGCGCGCGCCAGACCCGCATTCCCTTGAGCGAAATTCCTCTCACGCGCAAGGGCGCAATCAATTTCCAGATCGAGAATGCCATGGCCTCGATCGGCGCCGCCTGGGCGTTGAACATCGGGTGGGACAGCATCTGCAAGGGGCTGGCCACTTTTGTCAGCGACAGCCACGCCGTGCCAGGCCGTTTCAACGAGTTCAACTTCCGCGGTGCCACCGTGATAGCCGACTACGGCCACAACCCGGACGCCATCAAAGCCCTGGTGCAGGCCGTGATGGCCATGCCTGGCAAACGCCGCAGCGTGGTCATCAGCGGGGCGGGCGATCGACG
>JACCDO010871833.1_pt1 | contig 10926 bp, 6 predicted proteins | sample 7446101 | NCBI WGS metagenome assembly JACCDO01 (sample SAMN15323440, study PRJNA562643) | freshwater metagenome | isolation source: river surface water | place: USA:Blue River Watershed | collected 2017-08-16
AGCCATACCAATATACATATTCCTCCCCTCCGTTACTAGTTCCAGCACTTGTACAAGCACGGTGGATTTATTTTGCTGTTCCAGCCGCTTGCGCTTTAGCAGCCACAATACGCGCCGTCGCTGCTCGTTTTTTGTCTTTGGCAGCAGTTATCATGGAGTGTAACTGACCTTTTTCAGCCAGTGCTCGGGTTAACTGTAACACCATGGGGAAGAAATTGTGCCTTCGAAGCACATTCTCCGCTTTTTGTGCTTTACGTACTTCTGCGTCTTCTTCGAGCTCTGCCTCTACTTGCTGAATTTCTGTCTGCACGGCTTGAGACTCAGCTGAATCTATTCCGCTGAAACTAAGAGCTTGCGCTTGCAAAAGTTCTAACCTTTCTGTTAAAGTCACTTTGCGTGATCTGCCCACGGCAAGGAGAACAGACTTAATGTCATTTGCGCGCTGCATGCGCTCCTCAATCGCAGGACGCGCGACATCCCACCAGGTGTCTGCTGTAGCTGCCCCAATATGAATAGGCCCTGATCTCAGACCATCGATTTCATAAACTTGGCCATCGAAAGGAATATAAGCGACAAAATGAAAAACTTCTTGTTGCTTCCCCTTCTTGGATTTATCATCATTATCGGGAATCTGCATCCATACAAAAAATATCGGAAAAGCGTGAATATCAGATGAGTATACTATAAAAATTGTATAACGCGAAAACATCAAAGACACGAACTACACTCGCACGCCTCACAAAACTTACAAAAGGTTCCGGACGAGAAAATGAATTATGAACAGCGCGTATGCGGTCATGGCTACCTATAGCAATCCCTCTACTTTCGCTATCAAGCATAACTGAGAAGTCGCGAAAATCTTGTAGCATTTCACCTCGATCAATATTAGCATTCAAAAGAACGGCTAACAGTGCTTGGGTGGCACATGCATCTTGGACAACTTGTTTGGCAAAAAACATGCCTTCAGGTTCAGAAATTACAGGGCGCGCATCTTCGTCTTTCTGCCAGCGGAACAAATAAATGAAACCATGGCAGCCCTCTCGTTGCCAACTCTCAACAGCATCAAAGGAATAGACCTCTGAGACAGAAACATCCTTTACACCCATCTCTTCAACCAGTTCGGTGAAAACACCCGGATCGCTCTCAATTGTGCACCACGTGCTAGACATTTTAGGTTAAACCCTTTCTTTCTTTCTCCCTACTTCGAAGTTGGTTTGTACCAACCAAACTTTCCCAAGAAAGGGCAGAAAAGTGTGGAAGTAATAAGGAGAAATTAGAAGGTGAAATTAAAATTGAATCGTCTTATTAAGGATATGATTTGATACACAAATCTATGCTCAAGATTCAGCAAATAAGGTTTGCGCTCATGTTAGTCATAGGTGCATCTACCACTTTGAGTCTGAATATACTATTTTGCCATTCGTGTCACAGCTAATCAGATCATAACTTGAAATACTGAACTGACCAAACCTCTATACGATGGGTAACGGTGCGTCTGCAGTTTACGCTCCCGATCTGCTGGCAAGTCCTTCGCGTGCCTTTCAATATATCGAAGGGCTTTGCCGTTCAGGGTACTTTTATCAACCTTCTAACGCCGATGACTACAATACTGCAGTCCATTCTGCGATTCGAGCGGGTCATCTTGATGTTCTTGAAATTTTGCTTATCAGTGGAAATATACGCACTCTTGATGTAGATCCATTGGTTACAGCGGTAACAGAAGGACAGCTGGATGCGCTTGAGCTTCTTGTTTCTGCGGGTTTCGACGTCGCGCGTACAAGTGGTTCGACTTGCTTGACTGTATTTCATACTGCTGCAATTTCTCGATCGGAAGACTCTGGTGCATGTGCCGCGTATCTAGCATTACGCGGAGGCGAACGATTGGCTCGATTTCGCTCTACCGAAGGATATACAGCATTCCATCTTGCCGTTCAAAAAGGTAATATCGTATTCTTTCGATATGTTTTACCATGCTATACCATGCAGCAAGTCGCAAGTGTTTTGGCTATGCCGGATAGAGAGGGTGTTCTTCCTCGCCAGCTTGCTGTGAAAAAAGGCGACCAGGAATTATTACAGGTTTTAGATCAATATTCATCGCCAGCGCGTGGAGATCCTTCCTTAAACAGGTCGTTATCGCATGGTGCCAGAAAGCATGTGGATGAAGCCAGAATGATGGCTGTATGGGAAGCATTCTTTGAAAACGCAATGAAGATGATGATTGCCAGAGAGGCGCAGGAAATGGAAAAGCGGGAAGTCTGCAACAATGGGAAATCTTCACATCAAACCGGGCGCGCCGCGAAATCTAGCCATATTCAGCCAGAGCATCCTTGGGACTGGAATTCTTCTTTAGGCGTATCTTCACCGCAAGTATTTGATTCTGACAGTAAAGGTAACACTACAACGAGACGCATGACTGCTGCCGAACACGCAGCTTTAGCAAATGAGAAGGCGGCAGCAGCAGCGTACTTTTGGTTCGACCACGTGCTTCTGCATAATTCTGGACCCAATGATACCGACCAATACTACTTCTTGCGCAAAAGTTGTCATTATGATAGTAGCAGTACAAATGGAGCAGTGTGGCTAGAAGACCACATTTATCACTGCTATCAAATGTACCCCGGTTTGACTGTAACTCCGACACCGACCCGAGAAATAGCCGAGGCGCACTTACCACATCTCGTACTGGATAGCATGAGGTTAGGATGGGTGACATACTACGATGCTCAGTGGAACAGGTGCTTGTGGTTGAATGTGCACACCTGGCGCTGCGAGAACAGCCTGCCCCTTGGGGGAGACCCACTGCTCCTGTCAGTAGGACTGCGCGCGTCGACTGCATCTGAACCCGGAGCATTGATTGGTGACGAAGAGGTGCATGCCGACAGCACTGTGTCAGACAGCTGGGTGCTGGTGGCTTGTGAGCCTGCTTTCAGAGATCGTTTTTCTCCGTCTGCAGATTCGAAATCCATTTTGGACGGTGAATGGGATGCGTGGGATGAAGCCGAAAGCGAGATTTATGCATTGACTGAAAAAGATCATCAGTCATATTACTATAACCGCATTACTGGCGTTACTACCTACTCCGCCCCTGCGAATTACGATGAACTGATTATAGCCCGAGGAGGTTGGGAGCTGGTCATGAGCGCGGATTCGCAGTGGCGCCTGTACTGGCACCACACGGAGTCGGGTGAAAGTGTTTGGGTCGAAGCAACATAAATCCCATTAGTTTTAAGTTGATTTGCACATTTGTTATTATAATGTAATAATCGGTGATGAAGTCTATGCCTCGACACCATCTACTCTATTCTTCATCGCAAAGCCTTAGGGCCTTATATCGATGTCAATCATTTCTATTCTCTAACCACTATAAAACATATCAATTCTTTTTAATCGCGAAAGCCAAATCGCCATCACCCAGGACCTTCGATATGGGTGCACCGGCCCTCTTTCCAGGGCTCGCTGGTCGCTTCGTACTCTGTTTTATCGAATAAAATTCTTCATTCTTCTTTTCTGCAATCTTAGCTCTTCCCTTGGATGCTAAAAAGTTCTCATTGTTAGACTCTATGGATCTGTCGTTGCGCGACATGCCCGCTGCAGCAGCTGCAGCATCATGACGCTGGTTGTCTTCCTCCTGTTTTTTCTTGTTCGTTTTATAATCCAATTTTAGCAAAGAAATTAAAATACTCTGCTTCCTGCCAAGATTTCCACTCTTGGCAATTTCTTTACCTTGGCGTTCTTTTTTGTCTCTAGCAATCTTCTTCTGTAGCTTTTCTATTCTATCACGTAATATCAATGGATAGTCAAAATCCCGCAGGTGTTGACTTTTTTTCCTTTTTTTGATAATACTCTCCCACTCGCCAAGGCCGAGGATCAATTCCCTCATTTTGTGCTGCGATTTTATTGCGGGCTGGACCACAAATTGATTTTCGTATATATAGGATTCAAGGGCAGCGGGTCCTATTTCATTTCCGAGGGCGCTGTGCAAGGCCTTTATTGCACTGTTTACAGCCAACTGCGCATTATCGCGACCTTCTACTTTCACATATATCGAACGCAGTACTTCAGCTACATCTTCGAATCTGCATTTTTTCGACTTTCTTGAAACATCGTCCTTAGGACACACCAAATATATGAAAGACCCCATCGTGCGTTCATCGTTGGATAAAAAATTCCATGTACTGCACACGAATTCTAAGAAATCCAGTTCACCACTGCCGTCCATATCAAATACATTAAACGCGTATTTCATAAAAGGTGTGTGCTCGATTTGTAAATATTTCAGTAACTCTGCTCGTGATATGTTTTGAGAATTATCTTTGTCCATGGAAACAAACAATGTGTACAATTTATCCACATGATGTTTAGTTAAACCAAGAGCCAAAAATTCTTCAAGCATACCCTTTTCGGTATCATTCATTGGGTCGAATTCTACATGTACAGAAATGGTGCACCCCATTGTACCCTAACAATGTGGCACACGCTCTGCAATAAACTAACTATAAATAATTCTAAATCTTTTCAAACAAATTTAGATGCAACTTCTATCCGATGCATATTGGCCCTCTTTAAAATAATCGGTGTTCTTATTCCATGAACACCAAGTTCTTGCGTTTTACGTCCGTCAATCTTTGAAGAGGCCAAGCTTTGAAGACATTCCTTATCGTTGCAAATGCTTACACCTTGGTTAGGTGCAGGGCTGAAATTTGGTTGTACCGCATGCGGTAAGTGCTGCCGGAGTACTCGCACAAATGTTTGGGTAAATTCATCCGAAATCAGCGCTTTGGCGGCAGCTTTGAAGATGGAACCTTTCTCATTTGCTCAACAATATTGCGAAGACCGCGAAAACGAGAACGGTGAAATACTCACTAGTCTAAAAAATAAAGATGGGGGATGCATATTGCTTGACAAGGATGGACGCAAATGCTCAGTTTACGAGGTAAGACCAGTGCAGTGCCGAACCTACCCTTTCTGGCCTTCCGCAGTTGTTGGAAAAGCGGAATGGTCCAATGAGGCTACACGTTGCGAAGGTATTAACGCATCATCCGCTAAAATTCATTCTCTGCGAGATATATCGCGACAGCTTGTTCTTGGACAGGTTCATGACCGAGGGGTCGGGCAGCAATGGACATACGAGGAAGCAGATGCTTTGTTAGTTGAGACAGAGAAAAACAACCCCGACATATTGGCCGATTTCGCCCAAGACTTTTTCAATTCCCACTCTTCGATGATAGTATATGAAACCGCTTCTATTCGCGTAGTAGATGTCACTGTGCCTGTTTCCGAAAATGTGGATGATGGTATGGAGAGCAACGATGCCGATGCAGACATTGGAATGAGTCGTACTGCTGCTGTTATGAAGCGCACAACGCGACGTCTAGACTTTATTGACAGACCGATGTTGTCGCAAACAGAAGTGCTACTGATCAATACGAGCAATAATTTGAATACGTCTGCAGTTCTCACTCCAGATCCGTCCAGCCTTCAAATGAGGGTACATGAGCTGCTGGCAACCGCGTGCGAGACAGTGCTAGATACACATGGAGGTCGCATGGCGCTTATAGGTGCCGGCGGCTGTGCACTGCCATCTTATCTCTTGCATAAGCATAAGCATAGCAAAATTCAACCTGCAGGGCATCTCATTATCGACGCTGTGGACATGAGCGCAGAAGTCCTAGACGTGGCGAGCACGTACTTCGGCGCCACTTTTTTAAACAAGCAAGTGAACGGAGAAAAGGCTACGAGCGCATTAGGATGTGCTAGTGGTATGTTTTCTTATCATATGGAAGGCTTAACTTATTTGAAACACCTGCTGGAGAACGAACACGTGACTGCGGGGTTGGATGTCTTGGTAATCGACGCATCTCAAGCGGCAAAGCTCAGTATGGGTACCGAAAACTCAGAAAAGGAGGTGGTGGATCTTGCACCTCCCCCGGCATTCATGCACGCTAGTGGCCTTAAGCGCATGACACAATCTCTGCGACCAGGTGGTGTGTTGGCGCTGAACCTCCTCGGGCCTCCCGAGTGGATGGCGACCGTACAAAAGTTGATTACAGATGCTAAGGCTAGCGACGAAAGTATGGCATTTATTGCTCCCATGATATTTGATATCCATGCTTCTGCGGCTTCTAACCACGTTCTAGTCGCCGTTCGCGCGGGGACAGGAGCGGAGGCAGTGCAAGCCGCGCTGTCGGAAGCTATGGCCAAGTACAACCGCGTGCATTTTAATGTTTGCTAAATGTATATTTATAATTACATGATTTTCAACGCCAGAGAATTATAATACATCATAATCGCTTTGTTAGACAACTTTTACTGCGAAGTCATAACGCAAATCAGAGTCTCCGAGCTGAAAACTGGACTTGCATCGGACGATGCTAAGGCCGGGATTCACAAGTTGCGCTTCATCAAAAAAACGCAGTGACACTTTTAGATATGGTGGGAAACTGAAGCCATCAAAGTGACGCACAGCAGTAACAGCAGGAGCATTCGCCGTCGCGTCAGACATGATGTAGTCAACCCAGACTGCCACACAATCGCAGCGACCTTTTGCTATCACCTGAAGATCGATTTCTAATGGAGACAAATCTGAAGCAACACGAGAATAATCAAGCTCTTGTAAAACCGCAGGTCCAGCGAGCATCTCAAAGGCATAGTCGCTCAATCTATAAGGCAGCCAGTTCTGGTGCCAGCCGGCCTGACGACGGTCAAAAGACTCGTGGTCAAAGCCTTCCCCCAATCCGGCGACTACACCTACGTCCCCATGGCTGATATGCAGATCCGTTAATTGCAAAGCCGCGACCATGATTTGAGCCCTCGCTGGGACAATGCGCACTGATTGGGCCAATAGAGGCTGCATGGAAGATCTCTCGTAATGAAATGAAAGTGCCTGCCAAACTTGCCGCGCTTGCATTTGATATTTATAGCAATCGCTAAAGAGAAGAACAATACGCGCGGGTGTATGCGGCATTTTATCACATGAAGTCTCACTACCATTTTCAACTTCGTCCTCATTATCCATCCCGTCTTCTGAATCCGAGTCCGATTCACGTAAAATGATCTCACTTATTTCAGCCAAGTCCATTCCATCCCACACGCTAAAGATGTCGTCAACCCCATTTGCTTCTGCTAGCTGCCCGCAGAACATGGCCGACATGCCTTTTGTTTCCTTGGATACAACGCGGCATCTGTTTTGCGCCTCACCTCCTAATCTCTTCAGTTTGTGCGCGGCAAATAAACCAAGCATAGAGCCATCAGCTAAATCCATCACCAGCGGAGCATACTCTGCGACTTGGTCATGTTCGGCATCTAATGTGGCGGCCACAGACTCTAGGCACCTGCTAATAGCGCTCTCATACTTTCCTTTTCGGCTGACGTCGTTGATCATCAGAAGTCGGTCTGGCGAATGTAATAAGTGCCATCCACAAGCACATTCAACAGGAGCTGTATCGTCATTCCGTTGCAAAGGTCTTTTGTGCTTTGAAAGTAATGGTGTCATATCGGGTTTGAGGCGTTTGAATAAGGGAGATACCTCTTCCAGGGCGACTACCGAGGGAACAGCCTGAGTTTGCACATCCGCGCGGATCCATATACGCAAGTTATCTGTTGTGCACGTCACTCTTATCACATCGCCTTGTTGACAATCCAGCGACTCTGGCAGTGGATATACAACCTGAACCCAGTGATCTTGCCAATTTTGATCACCAGGCCGTGTGCTGTAGTGCAATTCTCGATTCGGATCCAGCGCAGGACTGAGCAGCCACAGCTTCCAATACAAAAGCAATCCCGTTATTTTTCCAGAGTGTGTAACAACTATATCCGTTTCACAACAACTGTCTGGTGTTTCCGCTACATTTTCATGAAAAAATTCGAAGGATAGTACTGGAGTAGGTTCGGAAAGTTCGACTGTTATTTCTGGTTGCGCTGCCATGGTACGTTGATGCAAGTGCTGCCAATGCAGAGGCAGCAGCTGCCATCCTCCACGGCAGCGTTCTGCCCACGGATTTCGCCATGGAGTGTCATTACTTTCATCATTTGATTCCGCACTATCGCAACCACCCATCTTTATGCCGTGAATGTTGTGCATGCGTTCCAATTCGTCACTTTGCACCAGTGTACAAAGTATTTCAGCACTATGAGGAAGTACACGCTCTTCAACAGGCAAAGTAGTGCTATTGCTAACAGGAGCCAGTAATCGTTGAACCGCGTCTGCATGTGAAAACATAACACTTTCTCCAAGCAGAGCTGAATCCAACAATTCGGAGATCAGCAAATCCGCATTTAGTCCCTCTTCAAGATCTGTGCTTTTTGCAGCAACAATTTTCACAGTTTCTCCGAGCCCATTATCGCGCACCACTTCTTCTGCAACACTAGCCATTTTATCGAACATCTCACAACCGAGGACATTACTTGCGCCAGCCCTTGCAGCCATCATGGATAGCAAACCAGTGCCTGCGCCTACATCTAGGACTGATGGAGCACGACCTTCGCGATGAATAAAATTATTTACGAGTCGTTTTATTGCCGTCTCGAACACATTGTTCCGGTCGACGTCATGCAACATTGAGGGCATTTGATTACATCCAAGAACTCGGCTCGTTACCGCTTCTGCATTCATTTCAGGTGTCCATGATAGCGCTCCAGAGGATGGGTCCAGGCACGAGACCATCGTCATTACATTACCCTCTTCATCTAAACAAACCAGTGATTCTTCACAAGCGGTACTTTCTGCAATATCAGCCAAATCGAAAGCTTCAGATTTCCTGACTCTACCCACAAGCGATCCGTTTTCCTTGCTACCAGAATACATAGGTACAAAATAAGTTTATCTATCAGTGATTTGAGGACAGGAAAAGGATTCCTTTCTCTCATATTATCGGGCTTCCAAAATTTCCGATAGGATCCATTTTCGATAGGATTGAAAGAAGAGGTTATAGTCTTAGAATTTCTTAACATCAGAAAGAAGAGTGTTCATTATGCCAGAAAGTGAGCAATTTAGATCATTTGGTTTCGATTATGACGATAATATCTCTTCCAACGTGCATACAAGCGAAGTTAAACATGTAGCCGAAATAGCAGCCCTGCGAGCAGGAATTATTGGATCAACAGCAGTCTTCCGAACCCCTTTTGCTGGTCAAAAGCCTTTGGTGTATGCGGACTGGACAGCTAGTGGTCGTGCTGTCGATCAGATTGAGGAATACATAAGGAACGAAGTCATGCCTCTTTATGGCAATACACACACCACTACGTCTATAACAGGACACCAATCTTCGTGCTTTCGCCACGAAAGCAGACAAATAGTAGCTCAAGCAGTTAATGCCAAAATCACTGGCCGGGCGGCCGAGGATGTAGTCATATTTACTGGTAATGGTACTACAAGTTGTGTAGACAAACTTGTATCTTCACTCGGTTTAAATGCGCCTCTACCAGAGGGATTTGACGTAAATGTGTACCGTCCAATTATATTCACTAGTTCATATGAACATCACAGTAACTTACTTCCATGGCGCGAAAGTTGTGCAGAAGTTGTGACAATCAATTATCACCCTGTAACAGGAGTCGATCTTGCGCATCTCCAGCAGTTACTGTCATTGTATCAACATCGCCGCGTGAAAATAGGCGCCATAAGTGCAGCTAGTAATGTCACAGGCATATGTACTGATGTAGACGCTGTAAGTGCAGTTCTACACGCGGCAGGGGCTCTGGCATTCTTCGACTATGCTACCGCTGCACCCTACGTGCGCATGGATATGAACCCATTAGCACCAGGCGCTCATAAAGATGCTATTTACTTTTCTGGCCACAAGTTTTTAGGAGGACCCAGCGCTCCTGGAGTGCTCGTGGTGAAACGTGTACTCATGCCATCTGTCAGTGAGATGCCTAGTGTGTCTGGCGGCGGCACCGTTTTTTATGTCACGCCAAACGGACACCGCTATCTAGATAACCGCGAGGAGCGAGAAGAAGGAGGCACACCCAACATTCTTGGAGATGTAAGGATTGGCCTTGCCGTTCAGCTAAAAGAGTCGTTCGGGAGTCGCTGGGTGGAGACTGAAGAACTGCGCATTTCTCGGTATGTACAGCAGCGGTTGGAACAGGAAGCACCTAATTTGCTACTTTTAGGCAGACTGCCGCAAAATAGTGCAAATTCTGATGAAAGCTTCATGCATGGCAAGCATTTGCCTATATTTTCATTTCTTGTTCGTTGCGGAAGACGCTTTTTGCATCACAACTTTGTTTGTGCTTTATTAAACGATCTCTTTGGCGTGCAATCCCGTGGAGGCTGCCAGTGCGCAGGGCCGTTCTCTCAACAGCTCTTAGGTCTCTCGGAAGATGCAAACATCCAGCTAGAAACCGCGCTGTTAGATAAAAACGAAGTTCTTCGTCCCGGATACAGCCGATTGAGCTTTCCTTATTGGCTATCACAACAGGAAATTGAATACATCATTTCAGCAGTTGTGTTCATCTCCAAACATGCAAAAGACTTCTTGTTCATGTATAGATACAACCACCGCACTGGCGAATGGGCTCATACTACGCGCCTTACTCGCTTTCCAGAGCGGAAGTGGCTAGGGCATTTCCGCCTTGCGAAACCCTCCTCTGCGGCTGGTGCTACGGCTGTCGATGATAGCTTGGAAAGTTATCACAGCCTGAAAGAGCACTCTAGTACTGGACTCTGCAGCTCTCAATATTCTATTTTTGAGGATACCATACGTGCTGCTAATGCAGAGTTGAATAGCATTGTTGCCCAGACAGGGCTTCACAAGTCGTCGAAGCCAAGTACAAAAACATTGCAAACGCAGGGTTTACATGGTGCAGGCAATGTGGCAATTCAACCTCAAATATCTCTTGGAGGTGGATATGAACATTTGCGCTGGTTTACACTCAGTGGTGACGATGGATTGACCGAAAAAGGCACCCCACTTGCTTTAGAAG
>JACCDO010529555.1_pt1 | contig 10925 bp, 4 predicted proteins | sample 7446101 | NCBI WGS metagenome assembly JACCDO01 (sample SAMN15323440, study PRJNA562643) | freshwater metagenome | isolation source: river surface water | place: USA:Blue River Watershed | collected 2017-08-16
AGCTCGTGCGAGTCAGGACGAATGCGATGTCCATGTTGTTCAATATAATCGCTCTGGTCAACAAATTCTGGCACCTGGGTGCTATCCTTGTGCAAGTGTTGCGTTTTCGCACTATAAGGAGAAGTCTGCAAATGACCGCCTGAAGTCTGATTCATAGTGGATGGGTCCGAGTTGATGGTTTCATTGCCGTAGGTAGACACAGACTTGATAGATCTTGGGGAAACAGACGAATTAGCAAACTTTTCATATACTTCGTCTTCAAAGTGTAAAGAAAAGTCATCAAATTGTCCTGGAATGAGCTCTTCAAAATCAGAGGAAGTCACCGAGCGGAAGATCTTTGCTGACACAGATCCAGCTTTGGGTACAAAATGGCCTTGTGACTTCATATTTTCACGCTCTGTAGGCAGATGGCTGAAGCTCTGAGACTGAGTTATAGGTAGGGCAGTTGCAGATCCTGTGTCGGTATTGGAATCAACCGAACTCATAGCATCGTTGGCGTCTCCAAAAGCTGAACTCCGCACACTTATATTTTGCGTAACTAGAGCAGAGTCACTAGAACTCTTGGCCAGACGACCTTGGCTATCTTGCGTATGCGAACGAGAGCGACATTCTAAAGGGCCAAGAGCTGCATCTTGCGTGTCAACTCTGCCAGGGCCACTGAAAGGATACTCGGGATTCGTAGGTGAGGTGTGTGCCAGGGGGCTCGATCCTTGAATGCTTTGAACAGGTGAACCCGAATTCACGCGCTTACTTCTGCCTTCTTCTGTAGGTGACGTATTCTTTGGCATATTGTCGATGAGTGCTACATTCTCTGTTCCTTGCATGGAGATACTTCGATTTTTGTGCACTTTGACTTGCATGTTCTGTAACTGCTCGACGGTGCGTGGGTCTACGAAAAACAAGCTGCTTGTTTCTGATTCTTCCAAAAGTGAAGCATTGTTATTTTCAGAGTTTACTGCGGGGTGATGGATGTCTCCGACGTGCCTACGCTTCAAATCTTCCTGATGAGCTGCCACAATCAGTGGCTTCAGGGACGAAGGTACGGGCGAGTAAGCGAATGCAATGACATCGAAGTCTTCCATTTCCCAACGCTCGTAGACTGATAGCACTTCTTTTCTGTCTGGGACAGAAAAAGGAGTAATATTCGACCCGTCCCAATATTCGCGACAATAATTTAATATGAGAGCTGGCTCCCCTTGTGTCATCATTTGCAACCCACCTCCACGTGAATCCTGCACGATCGCGCCGCGGGCATGAGAGAATAGGGTACCGCGCTTGCGGGTATCCTCTTGTCCCCAAGCATGTGTATCTTCCAACAGCTTTGCATCTCCCAATCTAGGTGCAATAACGTTGGTTTCTAGCAGTCTCATGAAAGTACTAACATCGCTGTCGTCGAAGCCGATTTCGCCTGCCAATTCGCGCAGCACTGCTAATGGGAGTACTTTGCGAATATGCCCTACCAATCCTGCTTGCATTTGTGATGAATTGCGTTTCCTATGCGTTGCACTGCTAGATGATTCCTTCGGATCCAAAAACGCAGCAGCGATGTGACCAGTGGTGCTCGCCTTGCGAAGTTGCCGCGTCAATAAGGGAGGGATCCCATTCAGAGTAGATTTTGTAAGCACAACATCTTGACTACCAGTAGACAATATTTGCGAAGGCGGCGTGGGTGTGTGCGTCAACAGCGCGTTCAATCCGATGGGCTTCAGACTGTTTAAGTACTTCCACCATAGCGGATCTTCAAAGCGGGATCCGGTAGCCTCCGGATTTGCATGCAAGTCTAGCACCACACCTTTAGGTGGCAATGTCGTGTCTGCATTGCGTACATTTTGTGAGCTGGTACTTGTGGGAGCGCTTCCAGGTTTTAGGAGAAACACTTCTTCACAAACACTAAATGGCTCACAAATGACGTCATCGTCGATGAAGCATATCATGGTCACGGCACCTAGGACTTCTACTAGACGAGCTTTTGCCAGAGGAACTGGCAGAAATGGAACATTAGACAAATCTGCAAGCAGTTTGCCTGAGTCTCTATGGAGTTGCTGCTGCAGTAGGTACGATGTGGGACCACGGCCGGCTCTGTCGAAATCCTTAGAGTGAAATCCAAGTCGGGTCCGTAAAACATGTATAAAATATTGCATCCATCGCCAGGTCGATATGACCTTCATGTCTTCATCTGCTTCAGCTTCAATACGCTCATCAATATCATCGTCATCGAAACCGTCGCTATCGTCACTCTCCATTTCATCAGTCATGCGAACATTTGAATCAACCGTGCAATTGACCTTATTCTTCTTATCACCCACAGAAACTCTACGTTTCGGATCTAATGGGTCATATCCTTTATTGCTTTTCTTGTCTAATGTGTTAGTTTGTGCGGTCTCGTCTTCGTCCGCGGTGGTCTGTTGTTGCTCTTCAATTTCTTTTGTCTCTTCCTCCTCCTCCTCGTCATCCTCACCTAGCAAAATTAGCTCCGTCGTGGTAAGCACATCTGCTGTAACAAAAGCTTCTGCAGCAAGAAGTAACAAAGGCAATGATACAGGTACAAAACAGATGACCACGCTAGCGAGTGGCAACAGGACTGTCTCTGCCCACTTCGCACGAGTGACGTCTGTCACTTGAACTTTGATCACAATGACGACAATTAACAATACAATTTCTATTAACATAAACTCGATTGCTTTGCGCAATATTACGTGAAATAAAGATCGCAAAATAGACGATTTCGAATATTTCTCGTCACCAGGTTGCTGCACTGGAGGATTTTGAAACAACTTTAATGGAAACAGCGGAGCATCTTCGGTATGTAAAGTTTGCACATTTGCCTCGCCTTCATCGACGCTTGTTTGCTCCTTTGCTACATTGCCCAAAAGCTGTCGAGCGTATGCTTTGACTGGAGTCTCGGCCATTTCAAAACAGCGGATATCACCTGATAGAATCAGTAAATGTATACTATCACTGGCTACAGTTCTGTAAGCTGCATGTGTGCCACTATTAGATCCTGATGAAGATTTATCGTTTCGAGAGACAACTTTTGTGCCGCTGCTTAGCATATTGCCGCGAGTCCATTTTTGGGGATCCAAAAAACTCGATTTTTGCGATGGACTCGAACCAGAAAGCTGGGATCCTTTTTTCCCCGAGTCAGACTTCTTGCTTATCCGGGCAGCCGGAACATTGCTCGTACTATTATGAACGGCTTTGGAATTTGACGTCGGAAAAAACGCTGGAACGGAAGCATCGATTGGATTCAGTTCCCACACTGCACCGGGTGTGATATCCCCGCACATTAGGGCTACAATATCACCCTCAGCCAAAAGCAGTGTAGGAATACGCCGCCATTCGCGATTTCGATATGTAGTGACAATACTGATGTGTGGGTGTCCAGATAAAATGCCTGTGCTCGTCGATTCACTTGAACCCAGAACGCCACCGCTCTCATTATCCAGATTAGATTGAGCAGTCAAAAACTTACTATAGTCTTCGAGCATGCTACTCACCTCCCCATATACCTCCAATTTTTCCGACGAGTTTACTCGAAAAATAATGTATAGATTGATAAGAGTGCTCACGAAAAGTATACTTATGGTAGTAATTGCATCGACAGCAAAATCTGGAGCCAACACGATTGCCGCACCGAGAAGGGCACAGCATAAAGCGGGTGGCAAAACTATGTAAGCTAGAATATGCGCACTCGCACAGATGCTTCCCTTACCAAACCTCTTAATGATTTGTTGCTCATGCTCTTGTAATGCCTCACGAAGTGTAGACTGCACGATTGCGCGAGCAGAAGAATATGTTAATGGTTCTTGCATTTCAAGCACTCATAGCCGTATCGATATATGTTGTTTTAAAGCTATTTGCTTTCAATTAATTTGATGAGCGTGCAAGTGAAGAACTCCTTTAAAAGTATCAAGACGCTCGCGCGGTCGACATCTACACATCACAATTGAAAGCACTCTTTCTTGGCACAATTTGTACATATCACAGTTGCAAAGTCGGCTAGCGAGCTTGCCAATTATACGGATAGTAATGGCGCTCTTCTCGCGAACTCCCAAAAAAAGCACAGAAGATAGCAGCACAATTGCACCACCCATCGGCGCAAAGGGTGCTGGAAATAGCAGTTCTGGATCTCAAAGCGGTCTTAGCAGTACTGTGTCATTCTTTAGCCGATTAACGGGATCGCGGTCTAGGACAGTTCCGGGGCAAATACGCGCTGAGAGTGCGTCATTCGGAACAGACAATACCATAAGTAAAAGTGTTACTACTTCTGACGCAAATATTTCGAGTGGCAGCAATGGAGGTAGCAGTATGACAATAAGCAGTCAAGATAATATTGGTAATTCTCATTTAGGAGGGGGGGGAGGTCAGGGGCGAAACAGCAGAACACTGAGTGGAGATAAAAATGGATCCAATTCAGTCGGGGGTCTTAATGATAAAGTGTCGTACACTTCATATCGTGTGCGTCAGTTTGAGCGTGTATTAGATGCAGAGAATGTAGATGGTCCTGAGTTGCGAGCTCTTGCGTGGCGAGGAATTCCGCCTGCTTTAAGGCCTCTTTCATGGCAACTGATGTTGGGCTACATACCATTCAATAAAGCACGTCGGGCAGCGGCTTTGACAAAGAAACGAAAAGAATATGCTGATGCAATACAGTTGTATTTCGATGCTCGTGATAGTGCTGACAAAACTGTCCAGGAGCAAGAGGCGTTACGACAAATACAAGTCGATTTACCTCGAACATGCCCTGATTTATATTTTTACCATCAAAAAGCCGTACAACGTATGATGGAACGTATTTTGTATATTTGGTCAATACGGCACCCAGCTTCTGGTTATGTTCAAGGTATGAATGATGTATTGACTCCCATCCTTCTGGTGGCGACACAGCCTTATATTCTAACGTCTGGCACTGAAATGACTTCCGTAGACGCACTGAGGTTTGATGTAGATTCCCTGAGCGCGGAAACTTTGCTGAATATTGAAGCAGATGCATATTGGCAATTTAGCAAGTTGCTAGATGGGGTGCAAGACCATTATACCTTCTCTCAACCAGGTCTACAACGAATGGTGTTGCGTTTGGAAGATTTGATGAGCCGAGTGTGCCCACGTCTACATGCCCACTTCGCTGAAGAAGGTGTGCAATATATGCAATTTGCTTTCAGATGGATGAATTGCTTCTTGTTACGCGAGTTGCCGTTGCCATGTATTTTGCGGTTATGGGATACGTATTTTGCAGAAGAAAGAGCAGGCTTTGAAAGTTTTCACGTGCATGTTTGTGCAGTCTTGACCAAATATTTTGAACCTCGTTTGTTGAATATGCCTTTTCAAGATATGGTGATGTTTTTGCAAGATATCCCTACAAAGGACTGGGGAGAGAAGGAGGTGGATGAAGTTGTTAGCGAGGCATTCGTGTTATCGCATGTGATTGAAGCAGGTGACCACTCGTGATGATGGACGCCCCACCACCGAAGCAAGACCTCATGCTTCGCAGCTGTTTCTAAATTCGTGTATTTTCTTTCTTTCAATGTATATAATCTATCGATTCACTATTCTTAATTCATTCTTCATAAATTAACGTAGTTCAGAAATAGAAAAATCTTTTCACCTTTAAATTGTTCACATTAAATATTCCCAATTTTTTACGAAGGAAGTGTTATATTATCCTTTACAAAAACAGTATGGCGACTCAGGACCCTTTTTACAAAGTCAGAGAGTAAGTATATGCGAAATTCAACTGATCATTTGTTTCGATTTAATGTATTTTTAAAGTATTTCAAAAAAATGTCGAACGCCCTATTCCTTCGTATTGCATCATTAACAAATCTTCACCTAATTAAATCTTAATTTCGCTTATTTTTTTTTCGTTTGCTTTAATATAATATTAGTAATGTCAATATTCAAATTGGCAGGTTAAAGGAAAAGTCCATTAGGTTTCATGAACTTCTGCGGACCACAGACACTGCCAGTAATCCGGAGTTTAATGTTCTGCGTAAGGGATTAGTAAAAGATTTGCGTGTAGCAGAAAAAGATATATCAGGTCTGAGGCAAGCAATTGATGTAGTAGTTAATAATAGAATTAAGTTCCCGCTTATTTCAGATGCTGAGTTAGTAGTGCGAAGGGAGTTTGTTTCGAATAGTTCATCTAGTATAAATGAGATTAAGGGCAAGATGGAATCAGAAAGCGTTCGGGATAAGATTTCGTACGATGAGCAACGTGCTAAGACCAACTTCGATGCTGCGTCGAATGGAGCAAACCCGGTGCAAAACGAGAACGCTCGTTTTATCAAGAATCAAGTGGCCGAACAAAGATATATGTTGGGTGAACAAGACCAGGCTTTAGATGGGTTAGGTGCTGCCGTAGAAAGATTAGGTGCTCTGGGAAAAGAGGTCAATATTGAGCTCAAGGAGCAGAACCTGATGTTGAACGAGCTAGACGACGACCTGGACAGTGCAGGCAACAAGATGGGAGTTGTACAAGCTAAACTAGCGAAACTTCTGCAAACCAAAGACAGTCGCATGATCTGGACAATTGTTATACTATTCCTTCTTTTCGTACTGCTTCTCGCATTGGTTATTTATACATAACTTTCGAACTGATGCCCGAGTGTCAGGGGGGCGGAGAAAGGGTGGATTGTTTGATTTGTAAATTATGTGAGATTATAGCATCATTCTAAACAATGACACATGTTATCATGTGCCTTATGATCCTAGTACATGACGTGAGGGATACCAGGATCTTCGTTGTTGACTTTCACTTGATGACTGTTTAATTGACAACAAAAATTATTAATGACTTAGATATGCTAACCCTCACACATTGTGTTCACGTACGATCATATTTCTCTATATTAACGATATTGCGTCGCCAGATGGTAATACGATCATGACTGCAAATTTGCGCCTAAGACACGGCTCAAATCAAATCACTAACCCTAACCATCCAGCGGATTTTTTGCTACTATTCAACATTTTCTCTTCAAATGCTATCACTCCGCAAGCGCACTTCGGTAAGTGTAAATCTGGTGATCCTTTGTTTAATTTTCTTATTTATTCGTCGACAGAAGAACTGATCGTGCGAAGCGCAGACATGATACTTTCTAGAGTCGGGAACTGCAGCACCACTCGCAGCATACCATGGCGGGCAACGATTTGTGTTTTTAAGAAAGATCGTTGATTGGCACTCAATATCTTAGATGTGTATGCGCGAGCCGTAAGAATAAGGAGCTTGCCAATTTCTTCTCGATTTAAAGGATCTGCCTCGTTTTGAGAAACGAGTTTGTCAACGCGATCATCCTCCTCTTCTTCGTTGGAATCCTCGTCTTCAGAGTCAGATTCGGAATCTGATTCATCGGATTCGTCGTCGTCAGCTTCATCGGCTCTACCTTGCCGTGCATTGCCAGTACCGCTGATTCTGCTCTGAATATTTATGGCGCGAGTTATATGCTCTAATAATGACTTTGATTGTTCCAATAAGCCAAAAATTTCAGAGACTATGCTGCTCTCCGCCCCTTTGGTCTCTTCATTAGCGGCGTCTATACGTTGCCCTAGTTGGGCCATTTTGCCTAGATTCGATACAATTTCTGCTAATACCTTTTGAGCATAAATCAAGCTGCTAGGATTCGCTGGATCAATTATGCCAGACAAACTCTCTACTCTTTCCGCAACCTTCAAAAAGCTCTCTCGTAATGCAGCGGACGCCATTCTTTGTTTGCTTCGGAAGATAAGAGAGGCTTTCAATTCCTTTAAATTTTTTGGACAAAATTAAAAGTTTATTAAAAAGTTTTCTTTTTATGGTATATTTATCATAGTCATGCTGCTATTTTCGTTCAAATGGGCATTTTTTCTCTGAAACTCAAAAGGAAATAATATATGATTTATTTTTTTAATGGTTGTTTTCATTCATCCCTATCCGGAATCTTTGGCTAAACTTTTAGCAAATCCATGCCTTCCTCCAGAGAACTTTTATCGTGAAAAATTTGCTGAGTATTTGTTTACGTATGAATTGGATGCGATACAAGCGCTAGTTGGCTTAGATATTGGACCTTCGGAAGATGATACGTCTCTCGAAGTATTGTACACAGATTTAGCAGATTACAATGGAGAGTTAGCCGTACTTGTCGTCAACCATCCGCAAATACTTCTACGAATATTTAACTCAGTTCTATTTGAAGTTCAAGAAAGAGTGGGTAAGCATGAGGCTTATATTAAGAAAAACGGAGGTAAAACGGGTAAAGCCAAGCGAAAAGCTCAAGTACGCATTGTCGCATTACCAGCCTCTGATAAGCATCTCACTAAAAGCCAGATAAGCGCTATTAGAGCAGATGATACCAATCATTTCATACAATTCACAGGAACTATCGTGCGAACTGGTTCGCGTAAAATGCTTGAGTTGGAGAAACAGTATAGCTGCCAAACGTGTGGACATCTCATTAAGGTATATGCTGACCCAGAGCAGGATAACATGATCCCACAACCTCGCGCGTGCAGCAATGTGCGCTTAAAGAGAGGGGGCGAAACACCAAGTCCGTGCGGCAGCACTAATTTGCGCGAAATAGAGAGCAGTAGGAGATGCGTAGATTACCAAGAAATACGTGTGCAGGATCAAGTCGAGCGCCTTGGCCTAGGATGTGTTCCTCGGAGTATTACTGTCGTTCTCAAAGCCGATTTGGTAGACAAACACAATGCAGGCGAAGATGTAGTAATCGTAGGTGTAGTGTTGCGCCAATGGAAGCCTGTCATGTCGGGCAGCCGCATCGTTATAGACGTGGCCATCGAGGCAAATAGTATCACATCCCTGGATCCCAATAAATGCGAGGAAAAGAGTCTTACCGCAACAGATATGGAGAATTTTGAATTATACTGGTCTCACTATCGTACCGCAGACCGTATGATGGTAGGGCGAAATGTACTCTTAAAATCTGTGTGTCCGCAGTTATATGGTTTGTTTTATACAAAATTGGCATTAATGCTCACGTTAATCGGAGGCAGTGCCACACAGGAAGAGTCTGGTGTTCGTCGACGGCAGCAAAGCCATCTATTGCTGGTTGGGGACCCCGGCTGTGGGAAGAGCCAGCTTCTGAAATATGCGGCATCCTTAGTTCCTCGCAGTGTGCTAACGACAGGCATAGGCACGACAGGGGCTGGATTGACATGTGCAGCAGTGAAAGATGATGGTGAATGGCATTTAGAGGCAGGAGCATTGGTGCTCAGCAATAATGGACTCTGCTGCATTGACGAATTCTCCTGCATCAAGGAGGCGGATAGAGCTTCGATACACGAGGCAATGGAGCAGCAAACGCTGAGTGTGGCGAAAGCTGGCTTAGTTGTCAAATTGAATGCACGGAGTACTGTCGTAGCTTGTTGCAATCCTAAAGGTGGCACTTATGACATCGCCAGTGACCTACCCACCAACACCGCCATTGCCTCGCCGTTACTATCTCGCTTCGATTTGGTTCTGGTCTTGATGGATATGCCCGATAAGCAGTGGGACATGCGTGTGTCCCAATTCTTATTAATGCAAGCTGTACGGTTGGGTGAAGAGGATAACAATGACGATATTCCTGCATCGACTGCTGATGCAGATGTTGAAGTTATGTTACAAGCAGCGTTCGGAGAGAATGCTGCTCAGCCCCCAATGCCTGATGACGCATCAAAAGTTGAAGGTCGTAGTACCGCTCCGTATGCCAGATTAGATTCAAAGAATAGAGCAGGTGAGCTTGGAGATTTGTCTTATGCAGATTTGGGTGTACAACGCGGCGATTTAGTGGGAGATACCGGACGTATTCTCGACTTTACAGGCGGGGAAGCTGGCGCGGTGTGGAGTACTCATGCTCTGCGGATGTATCTCGCTTACGTGAAGTCAAAATACCAGCCTACGATGAGCGGCGAAGCCAAAGCGCTACTGACTCGCTATTACCAAGTGCAGCGCCAGGCAGAAGATCGCAATGCCGCTAGAACTACAGTGCGTTTGTTAGAGTCACTATTGCGCTTAAGTGAAGCTCACGCGAAGTTATTCTGTCGCACAAAAGTTGGAATTGAAGATGCAGTCATGGCTATTAAGCTGGTCAGCCTCTCTCAATCGCAGGACAGTATCTTGAGCGAAGCAGGTGCAACACTCCACAGTCCTTTCCCTCCGCACAATGAAGCCGAAGCAGCCTATCGAGAACAAGAAGCGAGTATTTTCAATGTATTGCATTGTACACGAACGATGTTGTTTGAAGAAGGTAGTACGATGGAAGGGCATAAACCCGATGTGCCAGATGCTCCAACAGATAATAACAGGTGGCCTGCAGTGCAAGTGACGAAGAACCACAGTGCGAGAAATGCCGAAGGCAGCTTGACGTGGCCCACTCAGTCTGATACTCGGACCTGGCCATCGAAACGACTAGATAAGCGTGCAAGAGAAGATAATTCGACTCCTTATTTTGATCAAGTATGCTTTAACTCCAACAGCCATGACGCTGTGTTTAGTGCAGTTGCGGTTGCTCCGCATGAGGTAGCGCCTGCAGACACACCTACTGCCGCATCACACTTGCCTGTGTGGAGCAAACATATAGCTCCTATTTCTGCTTCTACTGTTGCTTCGACGGCTATTGTTCCTCCGTTGTCTCAGCCCCATAATGTAGATATCTTCTCCCTCGCTGATGCGGATTGGTAAATCTGACCGTTGCTCTGTAATTTTTTATTCCTTGTTTTAAGTGTAAATTATGTTCTTTTTCGGCACTAGTGAGGCTTATATTATATATACACATATAAAACATCATGAGTATCACTGGATGGTCGAAAATTTCCTTTTGAAGTAACCGTATCCTGACAAGCAGGACGTGCCGCTGCTATTGATAATGATGTTGTTGATAAATGCTGCTACTATTGATAATGATGTTGTTGATAAATGCTGCTACTATTGATAATGATGTTGTTGATAA
>JACCDO010208771.1_pt1 | contig 10924 bp, 9 predicted proteins | sample 7446101 | NCBI WGS metagenome assembly JACCDO01 (sample SAMN15323440, study PRJNA562643) | freshwater metagenome | isolation source: river surface water | place: USA:Blue River Watershed | collected 2017-08-16
ACTGTTTTCTTGTCACCGTTTTTGTCGGTATAACTTCGGTTGGTCAACTTGCCTTCCACCGCTATTTCCGAGCCTTTGTCGGTAAACTTGGCTAGGTTTTCAGCAGTCTTGTCCCAAACGACCAAGTTGTGCCAAATGGTCTCTTCGACACGTTCGCCTTTCTGATTTTTGTAAACTTCTGAAGTAGCAAGGCTGACATTGCCTACCGATTTTCCAGATTCCAAGCTTTTTAAATCAAGCTTGCTGCCCAAGTGTCCAATGAGCTGAACTTTGTTTTTTAATGCATTCATGGAGTTAAAAATTGAGGTGAAGCAGGACTTGTCCTGCTGAAAAAAGATTGAAAAATTATAACCCAAACTTCGAAAAAAGTAAAAACACAAATCGGGAGTTAAGTACTTAAAATCGTTTAAAAACTTTTAAACAGGAATAGCAAATTGGTGAATGAAGAATGGGGCTTAGGCCTGGGCCTGTTTTTTCCCGATCCAGAAAAGCAAGGACCCTATGCCCACAAAAATGGCTGTCATCCAAATCGATCGCTCGCTTACCTGCAGCATGAGCCACACACAAGCGGCGATTCCCAAAATAGGAATACTGTAGCCTCCTCTTAAGATAAATCGTCCTTCCCCACGGAATTGGGGCCTCAGCCTAGGGATAGCAGCACAACTCATTCCATACAAAAAGAGTCGCGATAGCACGGTCATTGCTGCCAATATGGTAAACGAACCAAAAGCAGCCAATAAAAAGGCCGCCACTCCAAAAAATACAACCGAGTTGGCTGGAGTCAAATACCGGGAATGCACTTCTCCAAACCAGCGGGGTAGCGATTTTTCCAAGGAAAGGGCATAGGTCACTCGGGTGGCCGAAAACATCGAACTGACCAAATTGGCTAGTACGGAAGCAGCTACACCTACCATCAACAGGATGGCTCCAGTGGTTCCAAAAAGGCTGGCTGAAACGTCCAATAGGGGAGTTTTGGAGTTAGCAAGGTCAGGTACTGCAGCCTGGGATACCAATTGGATGAGCATGTACAGGACTGCCACCACGGCCAATCCCAGCAACAATCCCAAGGGCATGTCCCGCTCCGGGCGCTTGGCTTCACCCGCTGGAACTACCGCTCCCTCAAACCCAACAAAAGCATAAATCAAGAGTAAGGCAGCCGCTCCCAAATCCTGGGCAGGAGGAATAGGGCTCTCAAAACTCGGGATCACCTCCGAACCCATAAGAATAAATCCTCCAAGCGGAAGGAGAATCAATACCGCAAATTTGATGACCGTAAACAGCGTCATGGACCGAATCGATTCCACGGACCCAAGAACATTAATCACACTCAAGCCAATGCAAATGACCGCTAAAGAGATAATCCTCCCTGTACCCGTGCCAGCCCCTTCCATAAAATAGGCGATGGAATCGGTGAGCAACACCGTATTGGCTGAGAAGGAAATCAATCGTGCCAAATAATACAGCCATCCCCCTTGAAACCCTACAAAAGGGCCAAATGCCAAGGTGCCATACCGTATGGGCCCACCCGTACCTCGGAAATAACTTCCCAGTTCGGCAAAACATAAAATGATGGGTAGGATTAGGAGTGCGCAAAAGGCATAGACGAGTACGCTGTATTCTCCAGCCAAGGCTGCAGCACCACTGGGTAAGCCAAAAATTCCAGCCCCAATCAATCCATTGACTACCAGCATCCAAATCCCCCAAAGTCCAAGATTTCGAGGGAGCTTTTCTTCAGTGCTAGACGATGCCGGTGGGGTTGGAGTCACTTAAACTGGTTTTTACGCTTGGAAATTAACTAAAAATTGAACCTAAAAGTGTATGCTGTCCTTCAAGCCTGCTTATTTTTTCCATTCGAGCACTTCCATGGTGGAAAGTTCAGGGCCACCCCCACGGTTGGCGGAACCTGCATGAACCCATATTTTCCCGTTTAAATAGGCGGTACCTGTTCCGTGTCGTCCCTGTAGTAGATTGGGGAGTTTGCTCCAAGTAGTAGTTCGTGTATCGAGTACTTCCACTTCGGCATGTGCACCTCCTTGGGCGGAGCTCTCTCCATTCATGACCACCAAATAAGGACCAATTCCCAAATTGGAGTTTCCAGCACGTTGGGTAGGGAGTTCAGCCTCCAAAGTGGACCATGTTTCTTTCTTAAAATCATACACATCCACCTCTTTGTTGGTTAGCTCGAGCACCTTGCCAATCTTGGCATAGGAGGTACGTCCCCCTGCGAGGTACAGTTTGCCCTCTACCAGAGCTGCACTGACATGATCTCGGGCTCTGGGTGCACTTGGTAAGGATTTCCAAGTCCCCGTCTTTGGGTCCAACTCATCAAACCAGCGTACAAAACCATCGAAATGTCCATCCTGTATGCCGCAGACCAGGTAAATTTTATTTTGATAAACAACTACTCCTGCAGAACCTCTTTCTCGATTTTTAGGCAAAGCAGGACCTTCTCTCCAGGCTTTTGTCTTCGGATTGAAAATTAGAATGTTTGGAATGGGGGTTTCGTGCGGATACTTACCCGTCATTGCGCCTACAATCCAGAGTTCATCTTGAAAGGAGACTGCCTGAAAATGGTGAATCTCCATTGGAGCATCTGCCAACTTCACCCAGGTATTCGTTTGGGGATCATATTCCTCGACCGGACGAACTCCCCGACCACCCACTGCATACAACTTGCCTCCAACTGAAACAAATGAACTTTCGTGGCGTGCGGTGGCGGCAGTACCGGGAGTGACAGCCGTCCATAACTCTTGTGCTTCCACTTGAAAGGAGGCGAGCACAAGGAATACTAAAAGGTATCGTAGCATGGCATTAAAGTAGGATAAGTGATCAAGTTAGGAAAAGATTTAAATCGAAACCCAACCGCCTAAGTAAACCTAATTTGAACTGTTTTTGAACCTATGTCAAAAAAGATACTTACTTTCCAAAATCTAAAATCCCACGAATGGCGTTGATTTCTTCCATTTCTTTTTTCAACCCCTCGCCATCACCTTTTGCAATTCTTTCACGAAATGCACTCAGATTGGCAATGTATCCATCCAAAGAAGCCAAAACATTCTCCTTGTTTTCAATAAAAATAGGGGCCCACATGGCTGGACTTGACTTGGCTAGGCGTACGGTCGATGAAAAACCTGAACCCGCCATGTCAAAAATATTTTTTTCGTCTTCCATTTTTTGGAGGACGGTTTTCCCCAACATAAAGGAAGTCAGGTGGGATAGGTGGGATACATAGGCCAAATGACGATCGTGTTCGGCGGGATCCATAAACCGAAGTTTCAAATTCAGGGCATCAAAGAGGCGATAGGCTTTTTCCTTCAGGTGCAAATCCGTCTTTTCCAGTTCGCAGAGGATCATCACTTTCCGGTCTAGCAGAGTTGCAGAAGCCGCCTTAGGACCTGAATACTCTGTGCCAGCAATGGGATGTCCAGCAAGGTACTGGGATCTTTTAGGATGTGAGGCTACCAAACTGCAGAGCTTGGACTTCGTGGAACCTAAGTCGAAAACAAGCGTATCGGAACCAATTTGATCCAAAGTTTGAATTAATAAATCACCCAAGGTGTCTGCTGGGGTTGCCAAAATCACAAGATCTGCATCTGCATCCGGAATGGACTTAGCTTCGGTGATGATGCCTAGGTCTAGTGCATCTTGGAGGTGCTGAGGATTGTGATCCTGGCCAGTCACTTGCAACTCAGGAAATTTTTGTCTGGCGGCAAGGGCAAAGGATCCTCCCAAGAGGCCCAATCCTACAAGGTGTATTTTTTTCATGTTAGTGGCTAGGTTTGATGCGGTTGATGGCTTCTAGGATTTTAAATTCTTGGAGGCAAAGGGATATGCGGACGTAGTCATTTCCCTCTGAACCGAAAATTTTTCCAGGCGTAATAAAGATGTGTTTTTCGTAAAGCAACTGGTCGACCAATGCTTCAGCAGAGCTTCCAGCAGGCACGCGGCACCAAACAAATAGTCCTGCCGCCTCTCGGTCAAAGGTCAATCCCAGTTGCTCGGCTAGCGCCCAAACCAGCTTTCTTCGGCTGGCGTAAACTTCATTTTGCTGCTCAAACCAGGGTTTTCCAAGTAAAAGCGCTGCGGTAGCTCCCTTCTGAAGGCCCAGAAACATGCCAGAGTCCATGTTGGACTTGACTTTGAGTACAGCGGACACCCATTCCGCTTTTCCACAAAGCATGCCCACACGCCAGCCCGGGATGTTGAAGGTTTTGCTAAGCGAATTGAGTTCAAGTCCTACTTCTTTTCCATCCGGAAGGGCCAGCAAACTCTTGGGATTTGGATTTAAAATATGGCTGTAGGGATTGTCATGCACAAGTAGGATGTCATGCCGCTGCGCAAAAGCAATGAGGTCTGCCATTACTTCCATTGAGCCTGGGGCTCCTGTGGGCATGTGCGGGTAATTGATCCACATCAGTTTGACTCGACTCAAGTCTAAAAGTTCAAGTTCCTCCAAATTTGGTCTTCCCTCCCTGCTCAAATCCAAACTGTAGTACAATGGATTTGCTCCAAGCAGTTGGGTAACGGCTGTGTAAGTCGGATATCCTGGATTGGGAATCAGTACTTGGTCTCCAGGATTCAAAAAGGCCATGCTCAGGTGAAAAATACCTTCCTTCGACCCCATCAACGCGATTATTTCCCGATTTGGATCCAACTGCACCCCAAATTCGCTCGCGTAATAGTGGGCCATCGCTGCCCGCAATTCGGGGATGCCTTGGTAGCCCTGGTAGCCATGCGCTTGTTCGTTTTCAGCAGTGCTCTTTAAGGCATCGATTACGCTGCGATGTGGACTTAAATCGGGCGAACCTATCCCCAAGTTCAATACAGGCTTTCCTTCGGCAAGGAGCCTGTTGACTTCTCGAAGTTTGGCGGAAAAATAGTATTCTTCTACGCCTTCCATACGTGTTGCAAATCCCTTCATCCTTTTCTACTTCGGTATTCCCCAAAAATTTTCAATTCTCCAAACTCCCTGCCCATCTGTACTACGGCTTCCTGGTAGGAAGTGGGATCTTTGAATTCTGCATCTATGAAAAAGGCATAATCCCAGGGGGTATCCATTAAAGGAATGGATTGGATTTTACTCAAATTCAAGTTTTTTTCAGCAAGCATCGTGAGGAGTTTCGCCAATCCTCCGGCTTCGTTTCGAATGGTGATTTTGAAAGAGACCTTGTTGGCAATTTCCTGGATTTTTGTTTTTTCTCGAGTAAGCAAGATAAATCGTGTGAAATTGTCCTTTACCGTTTGAATCTGTGGAGCCAAAATTTCCAATCCATAACTCGCTGCGGCAATTTCGCTTGCAATGGCCGCTACTCCTTGGAGTTGCTCTTCTTGAATTCGCTTGGCTACCGATGCAGTATCTTGATCATCGATCAACCGAAGTTGTGGATATTGGGCTAGGAAGGTCTTGCATTGGAGCAAAGCCATTGGGTGGGAGCGAACCTCCATCAGGTCAGCGATAGACTGCCCCGGTAAAGCCATCAAATGATGAGAGATAGGCAAGTAATACTCCTCATGGATAAACAACTCGTATCGGTCAATCAAGTCGTAATTTGGCAAGATGGCACCTGCAATTGAGTTTTCGATAGCCATTACTCCTACACCTGCTAGGCCGTTGGCTACTGATTTGGCTACTTCTTCAAAGGTGAGAAAGGGCAAGATTTTGGACTGCTCCCCAAAATTCAGGAGGGCGACCTGGTGGTGAAATGATCCGGGAATTCCTTGAATCGCGACGTTCATAGTGTACTGGGAGAAAGAATTTCCTGGTAAATACCAGCCTGATCTACCTGCTTCCAAAAACTAGGGTAGGATTTATTGACCACCTCTGGATCTTCGATCCACAATTCGGTTTTGGTTACCAAAGGCATAAAGGCCATGGCCATTCGGTGATCTTCATAGGTGTGAATTTGCACCCGTCGCGGCATGGTTACGGAAGGGATTACTTGGAAGGTATCGGGAGAAATTTCCCGTAACTCAGCATGAAACTTTGCCAATTCCTGCTGCAAAGCGAGAATCCGGTCGGTTTCCTTGATGCGTAGGCTCTCCAATCCTGTGAAAAGGGCATTTTGTCCCAAAATGGCACAGGTCACTGCCACGGTCTGCGCCAAATCAGGACAATGGGTAAAATCCCAACTCTTTAGGCCCGTGACCACTTGCTTTTCGAGCAATAGTCCTCCATCTTGAAAGGTACTTTGTATTCCTAAATGTGCCATGATTTCTACGATGGCAGCGTCTCCTTGCAAACTTTTTTCTTTTAGCCCTTTTAGAAAAAAGGATCCCGAATCAGCACAGGCGAGCAAACTAAACCAATAACTCGCTCCCGACCAATCGCTCTCCACAGCAAAGTGGCTGGGCTGGTAGGATTGGGGCTGGATTTGAATGGTATTTCCTTCCCAACTGTACACAATACCAAATTGTGCCATCAGTTCTAGGGTCATTTCAATGTAGGTTCGGCTTCCGACTTTGCCTTCCAATTCGAGTTTCAATCCTAGCGGTAGAAGCGGAGCAATCATCAAGATTGCTGAAATGTACTGGCTAGAAACATCCCCACGGATCTGGATTTTTTCGGTGAGTTGCCGGGCAAGACCTTGCACCGCAAGAGGTGGATAGCCTTCGGTACCGAGGTAATTTATTTCTGCTCCTAGGCTGCGTAAAGCATCTACCAAAATACCGATGGGACGCTGGCACATGCGTGGAGTGCCCGTCATTACTTTTTGCTGATTGGTCACGACCACGAATGCTGTCAAAAATCGCATGGTCGTTCCTGCATCCAGTACATCAAATACGGCTGGATTAGTCTGCAGCAGCCGAATCATGGTTTGCGTATCCCGGGCCTCTGCTAGATTAGTCAATGTGTTTTTTCCTGCTGTCAAAGCATCGATAACCAATGCCCGATTCGATTCACTTTTGGAGGAAGGGAGAGGGATCGTTACCCTTTGAAATTCAGTTTTTTGCGTAAGCCTAAGGAGTTGCATGCGTTAAAATGGCTAAGGTTAGGCTTGAGGCAGTTGCTGGTAATAGAGCATGGCCTGCTTGATTTCCTCTCGGGTCACCGGGATGTTGAAGTTGCAGTCTCCAAGGGAAGGGAGTAAGGTAAAAAGTTGAGTAGTCCCTTCGTTCTTTTTGTCCTGGGCACATAAATCCAAAATTGCATTGAGGTCTTTGGTTTCCAAATTCACCTTGCCAAAGATGGTCAGCAATTTGGAGCCAAGTTCCTTCAATTCCTCAAAGCTCAATCCGATTTTCTGAAAGGATAAAAACCCTTCTGCGATCATTCCAAGTGCGATGGCTTCTCCGTGTAGCAGCGGCTGATTACTGTTCATGTAAAAGGATTCTACGGCATGCCCTATGCTGTGGCCGAAATTCAAGATTTTCCTCACCCCAGTTTCTTTGGGATCTACTTCCACCACTGCTTTTTTGATGCCTACTGAATGCCGAATGACCCGCGCCCAGTCTTGTTTTTCCCAATGGGTGCTGGGTAAGGAACGAAAGAATGCAATATCCCGAATAAGACCATGCTTGAGCACCTCAGCATATCCCGAACGTAGTTCTCGCTGAGGTAGTGTGGAGAGAAAAACAGGATCAATCAAGACGGCTTCAGGCAATTGGAAAACTCCAAGGTGGTTTTTGAACCCCATAAAATCGATCCCCAATTTGCCACCTACACTGGCGTCCACTTGGGAGAGTAGGGTAGTAGGTATAGTGATGAAAGGAATCCCTCTTTTGTATACGCTGGCGCAAAATCCTCCCATGTCACCAATCACCCCACCCCCTAAGTTGAGCAGTAAAGCCTGTCGATCAAGCACCGCTTCGGTCATTTGAGTCCAAATGGATGCACAGGTTTCTAGTGTTTTGAAGGGTTCTCCTGCGGGAACTGTAATCAGGACCACATCCGTAGGCAGCACTTCCTGAATCAATGGAAGGCAATGCTGATGGGTATTCACATCTGTGAGCACTACCAATTTGGAATACTTGCGTGTATGCAATACCTCTTTCAAGGTATGGCGAATGTCAGTTGTGAAGTGTACCGTTTCCACAGATCGCTTTGGTCTAGGAGTTAAAGGTAAGAAACCATCCTGCTATTGGTGGAATAGCAGGAAGCGCTTTCTATTTATTTTTTGATTGGATCCGCTTCTCGGAGTTGTCTTTCTTGTCGCTTTACCGACTCTTCATGAATGCAATAGAGCAACTCTTTCATGAATTTTTCACTCAGGTGTTTTTTGACCCCCTTTTCAGTTCGGGAGTCCATTACCTCTTTCCATCGATCCGATTGAAATACAGTCAGGTTGTGCTCACGTTTATGAGCACCAATTTGATCAATTACGGAAAATCGCTCTTGCAAAATATCCAGTAACTGGTCGTCCAAATGGTCTACGGCTCGACGTAAATCAAATAATTTTTCGTCAGGACGCATGTTTTCCAAGGACTGCTTGAATTCGATCGAATCAATCATTTCCTTCAAACGGCGAGGAGTCACCTGCTGTTTTGCGTCAGACCAGGCTTTGTCTGGATCGTGGTGTGTTTCGATCATTAAGCCATCCAAACCGAAGTTCATGGCGCTTTGTGCCACTTCCAGCAATCCATCTCTGCGACCTACAATATGCGATGGGTCGTTGATCACTTCCATGCCAGTCCACTCTCGCTTCAGGTGGATAGGCATAGACCAATTGGGCTTGTTGCGGTAACGCTTATCGTAGGCATCAGAAAATCCACGGTGTATGGCCGCTAGTTTGGTGATGCCTACAGCATACATGCGTTCCAAAGCACCCATCCAAAGTTCCAAATCTGGATTCATGGGGTTTTTGATCATCACGGGAATGTCTACCCCGCGTAGGGCTTCTGCAATTTCCTGAACAGCAAATGGGTTGACCGTGGTACGAGCACCAATCCATAGGATGTCGATCTGATGCTTGAGGGCCATTTCCACATGTGCTGCATTGCCCACTTCCACCGTGATGGGAATGTTGAGTTCGTTGCGGACAATCTCCATCCACTTTAATCCTTCTTCACCGACGCCTTCGAAAGAACCAGGTCGAGTGCGTGGCTTCCAAATGCCCGCTCGGAATACCTGGGGAATGATTTGGTTTTCCTTCATCTCGGAACAGATTTGTGCAATCTGCTCTGGCGTTTCGGCGGAACAAGGACCTCCGATGATCATTGGGTTGCTGAGACCAAGTCCCCAGTCTTTAATTTGCTTGTGCGGCTTCATAGTACCTACGGTTAAATAAAAAAAGCCCGACTCTTTCGAATCGGGCTTTCTGTTGTTATGTGTTTTTAGTTTTTGGCTAGACAATACACAGCTCCGATTCGATTTTCAGGTCGAAAGTAAAAGTAAAAAAAGCTAAAATAGATCGCTGCTGTGTTATACATGTTGTAAATGTAATCGGCTATTTTTTAAAAGCAAAATTATTTTTTCCGCAATAAATTATCATTTCCACAATAGATTGGGTCTAACTTTTACAATATTCTAATTTGGACAAACTGGTGCACTTAAATCAAAATAAAATTTTTAGATTTATTTATTATTAAAAATAATAGTTTGTATTTATTTTTTTAAAGCAATAGCCTATGGTAAGTGCGTACTAAGGTTACAAATCCCACTTCAGTCGTACATCATCCAAAGGTTTATTTCGCGATCCATTCCGTTTGCTTACGGATGGATTCTTGATGGATGATTCGAAACAGTTCCGCTACTACCTCTGGATTTAATTGAAAGGCTTTTGCCCAATCGGGTCGACTGTGCAAGATTTCTTGCCAACGCTCCAATTGAAAGGCGGCTACATTGTTTTCCTTTTTGTAAGCTCCGATTTTTTCAACCAAGTGCATTCTTCTACTCAATACCTCAAGGAGATCCCGGTCTACTTCATCGATTTGTTTCCGAATCTCATCCAGTGGATTTAGCCCATCTTTAGGTTTGAAATCCCCATTTCTAGACACCAATTCACCCATCAATTGATTTAAATCTGCTGGACTTAATTGCTGAGCTGCATCTGTCCAAGCCTGATCGGGATGGCAATGAGATTCGATCATCAGTCCATCAAAGTTGAGGTCCAAGGCATGTTGAGCAATGCCCTTCACCAGGGCTCGCTTTCCTGAGATATGACTAGGATCATTAATAAGAACTAGTTCGGGACGAAGGGTTCTAAACTCTATCGGTAACTCCCACATGGGTGAATTTCGATGCAGCGTATCTCTAAAATTCGAAAATCCACGGTGCACCGCTCCGATTCTACGCAAACCTACTTGTTCCAGTCGCTCAATGGCCCCAAGCCAAAGTCCTAAATCGGGGTTGATGGGATTTTTGACCAAAACAGGAATGTCTACTCCCTGCAAACTTTCTGCAATCTCGGTCACAGTAAATGGATTTACAGTAGAGCGTGCCCCGATCCAAAGTACATCCATTTCAGCCTTTAGCGCCTCCTCCACATGGTAGGCAGTTGCAACTTCAACCGCCACCTTTACCCCGTACTTTTTCTTTGCTTCCTGAAGCCAAGGCAATGCGAGGCTTCCCAGTCCTTCAAAGCCATTGGGACGAGTGCGAGGCTTCCATACCCCAGCACGGATGAGGGATATTCCATTGGCAGCCAGTTGACTCACCGTGGAATCCAATTGCTCGGGGGTTTCCACACTGCATGGACCAGCAATGAGGAAAGGAGATCCCAACTGGGAATCTTCCAGAAAGGGAAAAAGTTGTTTGATACTTGGGTTCATGCCGGAGAAACCAAAGGGAAGGGTTCAAAGTTTCCTTGAAGTTAAAAAATCCAATCTTTTTCCTAGATCGAAATCCCAAACAAAACCCAAGGGTCGCTGTTTTTCTACTATATTTGCCCCGTTAAATGCGCGCTATGCCCGTCAAACCCACTATTTCTTTTGAGAATTTGGAAGTAGCCTTTGCTTCCAAGAGTAATGCAGAACTTCGAAAGATGTA
>JACCDO010469217.1_pt1 | contig 10924 bp, 24 predicted proteins | sample 7446101 | NCBI WGS metagenome assembly JACCDO01 (sample SAMN15323440, study PRJNA562643) | freshwater metagenome | isolation source: river surface water | place: USA:Blue River Watershed | collected 2017-08-16
GCTCTCTGAGCTGAACTACACTGGATAACACGAGTTAGGTGCTAAGTCGACTACCCACCGAAAGTGCCAGGAAGATAAGGAGCTCAGCAGGTTTCGTTCGAGTCGAACAGAGAGCACCTATAAAGTTTTAAAACTTGCTTCGGTAAGTTTTGCAGTAAGGTAAGGCGGAGATGAGGAATAGTACAATAGAAATCGACCTGAAATCGAATTCTATGACTAATGGCTTGATTAGCCTCCGTAACTTAGTGAGCTAGGGTATAAAGCGTAAAAGCATGTCAATTGTTCCCTGGACATATTAAGTTCTCTGTACCTTGTAAGTTGTAACGCAAAAGTTTAATCACTGAGCAAATTGTCTATTGCACTTTGTCCAGCTATTTACTTGCTGTTTTATCTTGCTGATTTTGGGTCGTTAGTATAATGGCAGTATGACGGTCTCCAAAACCGTTGGTTGGGGTTCGAGTCCCTGACGACCCGCCAGAATAATGCACAGGTGGCAGAGAGGCCCAATGCAGTGGATTGCAAATCCGCAAAACCGTGAGTTCGAATCTCACCCTGTGCTCCATAAAACCCTAAATTTTCACTAAAAAGATAAGTACGTATATAATAACGGAAAGGGTAGCGACATGATTCAATTTATAAAAGACCTTTCTAACACAATGTTGGAATACGTCAAAGACGACCCTGTTCGTCCTAACTTATCAGTAGATTTTAGAGTTAGCGATAACAGACTGGTCATAGCATTAGTAGAAGAAGAAAAGCCGGCCGCAATGGTCTGCGTTAGTTTGCACGATTTTATTCCGCAGTCAGTAGAAGAACTTGCTACAACTGCTATGGAACCTAGTGCGGCAATCTTTTACACAATTTGGAGTTACAAACCAGGTAGTGGACAAGAACTTTTGTTCAAAGCAACAGAAGAACTTAAAAAGCAATACCCAACACTTAACCGTTTCGTAACTCTGAGTCCAAAAACCGAAATGGCACGTAAATTTCACCTAAAAAATGGTGCTGAAATTTTCCGTGAAAATTCGGATACAATCAACTACGAATATAAACTGTGAGAGCTTGACAAGTAGCACACATTTTAGTATAATTACTATTATGTGGTCGTGAGCAAATTCGGCAAAGCTCTCTAACCCGTTGGGTCCGGAGGAAGGGGCTAGTCTATTAGACGCCTTTGTAGGTTCAACTCCTACCGACCACACCAATTTCACTATAGGAGGCACATGTATAAAGTAAAATGGAAAGATAACACAGGCAAAAATTTTGAACGAGACTTTGATAACCTAGCACCAGCAATGGAGTGGGCAAAGACAATAGCAGAGTTTGTTACTATCACTGGTGGCGAATTTGATATAGTCGGAAAGTTTGGAGTAGATTCAGTTGAATCAGGACTATTACCAGATGGAGTAGACTACACATGGAAAAAGCGTAGAATCTAATGGAACACAAGCAAATCATTATCATGCGTAAGGATTTAAACATGCGAAAGGGCAAACTAGTAGCACAAGGTGCTCATGCCTCCCTTGGCGCAATTTTAAGTCTTTGTAAGCAAGATGGTGATACGCTAGTTTTAGAAATGGATGAACGTGTTAAGCCATGGCTAACAGGACGTTTCAAAAAAATCTGTGTTTACGTAAACAGTGAACAAGAACTACTAGACTTGCATCAACAAGCAAAAGATGCAGGGCTAGTAACAAGTTTAATTCTTGATGCAGGATTGACTGAGTTTGGCGGAGTAAAAACTTATACCGCAGTAGCAGTTGGTCCAGACAGAGAAGATAAGATAGATGCAGTTTGTAAGCATTTACCGTTGTTTTAAGGAGAACAAAATGAAACGAGTAATTGAAATCCGTGCCGCAGAGGGCGGAGAAGATTCAAAGCTATTTGTAAAAGATTTAGCACAAGCATACACAAAATTTGCGGACCGCAATGGTTGAACAGCTCGCCTGATAAATGAATATCTTGGCGAGTTGCATATACTTGTCGAGGGTATTGATTTATCTGGCTTAGAAAACGAAGCCGGAGGACATCGCATACAGCGTGTCCCGCCCACAGAACGAAAAGGGCGTGTCCACACTAGCACGGTTACTGTTGCCGTCATAGACCGCATTGAGGGATTTGGACCCTCCTCTATACCACAGAGTGATTTAAAAATTGAGTGGTATAGCGGTACTGGTGCAGGTGGACAACATAGAAACAAGCATCAAAACTCTTGTAGAATAACCCATTTGCCGTCAGGGTTGATCGTAACTTCCCAAACTAGAAGTCGCCAAAATAGCTTAAATGCGGCTATGGCAGATTTACAACACCGTCTTGACACAGAGACAAAACGGTTGTATAATAATACAATAGCGAGCGATAGAAAACAACAAGTTGGCTCTGGTATGCGCGGAGATAAAATCCGCACTTACAGATTCCAAGACGATGTTGTTAAAGATCACTTAACAAACAAAACATCTAGCGTGAAAAAGGTTCTCGCTGGTAATTTCGATTTATTGTGGAGGTAATATGTCACTATACAATATGATATTTGGTATGAACCCTGACGCAGACAAGCTGTTAGAGTTTTTAGGTAAAACAAAGGAAGACTTTGGTCGTTTCCGTAATGTTTACCTAGACGAAGGCTTTATCGTTGTTCATACTCGTAACGGTGGTGGTAACCGCGAAGACTACGAAGATGTCTTTGACGAAATGGCAGAACATCCATGGTACTCGCACGACGAGGACGATGACTTTGACTGCACTTACGCAAACATCTACTTCAAGGTTCCGGAAGCACACAAGGATTTTCTTGCTATTCATAATTTTAATGAAGGCGAAAATCCAAAAGAACAATGGGCAGAATTGCTCGGCACATTAGAAGCAATGAAAAAGTAAAAGGAGACTGACATGTGGATTCAAAACGTAGCACTAGCTGATATTCCAAAAAAGCATCATGTAGCTGTAGGTGAGAATTCCATGTTGATCCAAATCGTAGATCCTTGCATGGAGTTTCCTACTCCTGCACACAAATTCAAGGAAGTTCATCAGTTTGAATTTTTGGATTTGGAAAAGGACGACATGCCTGATGCAGAAGAATTTAAGATTACTGATGCACAAGCAGAAGAACTTGTTCGCTTGCTACAACACGCATTAGACAATCGCATGGACGTTATTGTTCATTGCGTTGCTGGTGTTTGCCGTAGCGGCGCAGTTTGCGAAGTTGGTGTTATGATGGGCTTTCAGGATACTGAAGTTTTTCGTAGCCCTAACTTACTTGTCAAGCACAAGATGATGAAAGTCTTGGGTTGGACTTACGATGAACAAGAACCCCACACTATCAACGGTGTGGTGTTCGACTCAGGAATAATTGTTCCTAAGAATTATGAAGGTGATATCTAATGCCAAAGTGTTATCAATTAATTGGAGTACCAGGATCTGGTAAGTCTACTTGGATTAACAGCCAAGATTGGGCCAAGGATATTCCTGTTGTAAGTACAGACAACTTTGTTGAAGCGTATGCTAAGGAACAAGGCAAGACTTACAATGAAGTGTTCAAAGATTACATGCCAATTGCTGTTAAGTTAATGGCTAACCAAGCGTTAATTTGTCAAGCAAACAACTTAGATGTAATTTGGGATCAAACTTCGACAACTGTTGCTTCTCGTAAGCGTAAGTTCAACACATTGCCAGGTTATGAGCATATTGCTGTCGTTTTCCGTACTCCAGAAAAGGACGAATTGGCAAAGCGTTTAGCAAGTCGTCCAGGAAAGAACATTCCAGACAATGTTATGCGTAGCATGATAGATGGTTTTGAAATGCCCACTGAAGACGAAGGGTTTACCGAAATTTGGTACACCTAACTGTTGTAAGAATACAACACCGACCCCGTCTTCCTATGGTTGACGGGGTTTATTTTTGGCTGTATAATACAAGTATTGAATAAGAGAGCGACATCATGGCAAATGTTAAAAAAGGTAATTTAACTGCTCCGCCACAGTGGTGGAAACATCTAAGAGATTGGAAGCGTGTCTTTTGGAAGGCTGAAAGACAAGCTCAAAAACGAGATACGAAGGAAAGAGAATGACAACATGGATTACAAGCGACTTGCACTTTGGTCACACGAACATTATGAAGTTCTGCCCAGTTTCAAGAGCAAGATTTAATAACGATGTAAACTATATGAACGAACAAATGGTTGTTGAATGGAACAACTGTATTGGTCCAGAGGATACAGTTTACATTTTGGGTGACGTAGCATTTATGCCTGCTAGTAAGGCGGCACAGATTTTACGTCGTTTGAATGGTACAAAGATTTTAATTGAAGGCAACCACGATAGAAAAGCATTAAAGGATCAAGAGTTCCGCGACTGTTTTGCTGAAGTACACAAATACTACACAACAACATACGACGGACACTACATCACAATGTTCCACTATCCAATTGCTGAATGGGATCAAATGCACAGAGGAGCTTTACACTTTCATGGACACTTACACGGTGGAGAAAGCGGTTTAGAACACTTCCGTGCTCGTGACATGGGTATGGATGCAACTAACATGATTGCTGTTACAATGGAACGTGCAATCGCTGATGCAATGACTGGTCAAATTAAAGGACATCATGTTTAATTTCTTTAAATGCAAACATCCTGCTGGTAGTTTAATTGTTGAAAAGGATTCTACGATAAAAAACATCGACGAAGACTTTGATGCAATAGATTATCATTTTATTTGTACTAAGTGTGGTGAAAATGTAACCATTGGGTATGCTAAAATGATTGGCGGTGTGGAAGCATTTATGGAAAGAGGTAGGAAAAGATATGGCAGTTAACAAAAACCGCAAAGAAGTTGAAATGGCTCGTAAGCGAGTGCCTTTGACTAAAATCTTTAATGGAAATGACTTTGCAAGTGCCATGGATGAACTAAAGAAGTTTCGTCAGCAATTCGGCGAGCATGAAATTTTGTACAGAGCTAAAATTTACTTTACTTTTCAACACGGTGAAGCAATGGCATACGTTCGTAGGCCAGAAACTGATGCAGAATATTCTGCACGTTTGGAAGAGGACCGTAAACTCGAAGAAGCTAAAGCAGAACGCAAGCGTCTAAGAGAGCTCAAAGCAAAAGAAAGAGCAGACAGAGTGTTAGCTGAACAAGCAAGACTAGAAGAACAAAAGCGTTTAGCTGATATTGAAGCAATTAAGGTTCTAGCACGTAAGCTAGGTATGACAGCAGAAGACTTTGCATAAGGAGCATGACATGACGATGGTAGAAAAGGCAAGATTATTCGCAACTGCGGCACACGCGGCTGTGGCTCAATTACGTAAGTACACCAACGAGCCTTACATCGTCCATCCTGCTGAAGTCGTTAGCATTGTTAGAAGTGTTCCGCACACTGAAGCGATGTTGGCGGCGGCTTGGTTACATGACGTTGTAGAGGACACTGGTGTTACTTTAGAAATTGTTCGTGCCGAGTTTGGCGACGAAGTAGCTACATTAGTTGGATGGTTAACTGACGTTAGTCGTCCGGACCATGGCAACAGGGCCGCTCGCAAGGCAGTGGACAGAGCACACTCTGCATCTGCTCCTGCTGAAGCACAAACAGTTAAATTAGCTGACTTAATCTCTAACACTCGTAGTATCATGGCACACGACGAAGCGTTTGCCAAAACATACTTAACAGAAAAGAGATTATTGTTAGAAGTAATGAACAAGGGCGATGCTACATTAATGGCTATCGCTAGAAAGAATGTCGGTGAGTAAAATGTTTAAAGATGAATTAAAGGAATACGTACAAACTTCTAAGTTAGTTAACATGAAGGAAGCCGGCGACGGTATCTATGTGTTAAAGTACAAGAAGAAAGTGTTCTACGATGGATTGTGGAACGAGTACATCGCTGAATGTCGTGGTTCTATTGTGGATGAAGATTTTAACCTAGTGTCATATCCATTCACAAAGATTTACAACTATGGTATCGAAAAGGAAGCACCAAAGTTAGACAAAGATACTAAAGTCACAGCATTCCGTAAGGTCAACGGCTTTATGGTTGCGTGTACTTGGTATAACAACGATGTACTAGTTTCTACTACTGGTTCTACTGACAGCCCATACGTTGCTATGGCCAAGGAAATGATGGTAACACACATGCCTTGGGCAGATTGGCAAATGGCGTTCGCTAAGGACGACATGCGTGGTTTAACTGTAATGTTTGAGTGTGTTCATCCAAATGATCCACACATCGTTCCAGAAGAAGCAGGTATGTATGTGCTAGGCTATCGCGACAACGAATGGGGTAGCAAAGTTGGACACGATCCATGTGTGCTACAAGACTTGCGTTTGATGTTTAACTGTCACAAGCCAGAAAGTGTAACAACTAACATGGCACGACTAGAACAATTAGCCAAGGAATGCAAGCACGAAGGATTTGTATTCTATACAGACGATGGTGTAAGTGCTAAAATCAAGTCACCATACTACTTAACTTCAAAGTGGGTTGCTCGCAATCCACGTACAGATAAGTTAGTAGACTTGAACAAGGACATTAAACACAATTTGGACGAAGAATACTATCCACTAGTTGACGCTATTCGTGCTAATATAGTAGAATACACAGCAATGGACGAGCAAGCTCGATTAGCTTGGGTAAGAGAACAATTAGCATGAAGTATTCAACTGGTACAAAACTAGAGTGTAATGAGGTTGCCGGTGTAGTAGTGGAAAACACTAAACTACCCGGCGACATCTGCGTAAAGTGGGAATCTATGGACTTTGTTGTATCTTACGACGAAGAATGGTTAGATGACAACGCAAAGGTCTTAGAATGAAGGTAGGTGTTACCGGAACCAGAGAGGGTGCTACGGAGTATCAGTTAAGCGAACTCCGTAGTATTCTTTCTGTGTTAAAAGGCACAGAGTTTCATCACGGTGACTGTAATGGTGTAGACGTACAAGCGGCCGCTATTGCTAAGGAACTTGGCTACAAGATTGTTTGCCATCCTCCTAAGCTAACTGAAGAACAAGGTTACTTTGGTGGAGATGAAATGCGTGAGCCTGCTGGTTACTTACAGCGTGATAGAGCTATTGTAGACGAGTGCGATGTACTGCTAGTATGCCCTAAGCAAATGGAGTGGCAATCTAAAGGTGGTACTTGGTACACACATGATTATGCTGTAAAGAAAAAGAAGCCATATAGCGTAATTTGGCCCAAGGAGAAGACATGAAGGCAAATTGGCTACTAGTTAGACAAGACTACGCACACAATATCATCTTCATTGAAGATGTTGGGCCTGGTATGACTGTAACTAATGATGCTGAAGCTGTCTTTAAGTACATTGACGAAAACTATAGTCATGCGGCTCCTAGTCCTAGACACTGGCGTGTAGTGTACAAAGATACTAACGATGAGTGGTGGGAAATGAAGAAAGTATATGGCACTGACTTTGAAGAAATGCGTTTTGAAAAGTGGCATGGGCACGAATGGGACGCATTGAAAGGGAATGTATGACAATATTATCAACTGAAGAAGTTTATTTTTTAGTGCGTGTTGGCTCGATGAGCCCCGATGACCTAGAGGAATGGTGCCAAGCACGTATGATATCACATCAAGATGACACATACGACGTCGGGTTTAAAGACGGCCTTAGAGAAGGCATGTCTCAAGTAAATCAAGAAGATTATAGGAACGGTTACTATGAACGATGAAAGCCATTTATCATACGAAGACCAGAGCCTTACGTATAAATTACGTAAGCGTTCTGAAATTCGCAGACAAATTTCTTCACGCAAAAGCGTACAAGAAGGAAAGCCAGATCGATTATCTGATTTGTTAGACGAAGCCGCTAACCGTATTGACGAACTAGAATATACCATAGCGGCATTGGTCGCTACGAAGTTGGAGGGATAAATTGGTAGCACGTAATGACATAACAGGCGATGCGATTCAAACTAGAGCAACTAGTGCCGCTTATCAAGAAAATGCTGAACGTATTTTTGGTAAAAAAGAAAAGAAACGCGATGACGATTATTGGGCAAAGTTAGAAGCAGAAACTAAAGCCCGTTTAGAATCTAAAGAGGAAAAATAATGCAAGCAAAAGCAACAGACAAAGACAAGTTACAAGAATATAGATTTGGTGCATGTGGTTGTGGTCGTAGCCCAACCGGTCAATGTATCGGTTGGCACGGCTTAACTGAAGAAGAATTTCAGGAAAAAATGGCAGAATATAAAGCCAAAAATGTTGACCAGAAGTAAGTTAGACACTATAATAAAACCATATTAACACAGCCTTAGGGCACCCATTATAGAAAGTGTATTGTGTCAGAAACTATCGGTTACATTCTACTAATTTTAGTTCTGTTCCAAATTAAGCATTGGTACATTGATTTTGTAAATCAATCCGAAGAAGAAGTGGCGCATAAAGGCACATACCTCGATTGGAGAGGTATGAAGCATTCCATTAAACAAGGTATTTGGACTGCTGTTATTTTGTACTTCTTTATCCAAATAGAATTTGCGTTCTTTTTTGGCATTTTGGATTTTCTAATTCACTATCACACCGATTACTGCAAAATGCACTACGGTAATCGCGATATCAAAACAAAACAATTTTGGGCACAGCTTGGTTTAGACCAAATGGTGCATCAACTGACATATATTTTAATTATTTTCTTGATTGTGGTTCTATAATGGCTCAACACTTAATGGTAGACTTAGAAACGTTGGATGTAAAACCAACAGCAACAATTTTAACACTTGGTGCTGTTCGTTTTGATCCGTTTACTACTGCTCCGATGAAAGAGTTGTATTTGCGAGTTGAAATCGATAGTCAAGATAAGTTAGGCTGTACTGTTAGCGACGATACACTTAAATGGTGGAACCAACAAGACACTAACATCATGGAAGAAGCATTTGATCCTAGAGATCGTGTTCCGATTCATGAAGTTATTAATCAGTTTCATGCACTAGCATGGGGATGTAGTCATTTTTGGAGTCACGGTGCTACATTTGACTTGATGATTCTGCAAAACATTTATGACAAGTTAGGCCGTGCATACCCTTGGAACTTTTGGGAAATGCGAGATACGCGAACATTGTTTGAACTTGCAGAACCTGATATGCCGCAGAACGCAAAACACAATGCGTTAGAAGATGCAAAACGACAAGCAATAGGAGTGAGAAATGCCTTCAGAAAACTTGGATTTACCGGCAGACGTTAAACCGTCCAGTAGTCCAGAGCGTCACACCTTTCAAAAAGAAAGTTATCTCAAGCGTTGTCAAGAAGAAGGTAAGCAACCTAGCCAAGCATATCTCGAAATGTGGGATAAAGTTGCAGAGGACGACAAGGAATGGGCGGATAAAGTTGAACGCTCTAACAATTTAGAATGGGACTTACGAACTAATCAATGGATTTTGGACAAGGTACGCAATAGCGAAACTTATGCTCAAAATTTATATGCGGCAATGTGCAATATGCGCTTTGTACGCAAAGAATGGTTCCCATACTTGCGTCAAGACCCTGACAAAGACTTATGGAGTTGCTCGTGGCGTTCTAGCGGTGGCATTATTGCAGATATGCTGGGCAAAGGCGATTACATTGACTGGTATTGTTCAGGAATTAGACAAGGATACTCAGAAGACGAGGATCCTTTGTACGCAACCAAACGATTCGTTCCAGAAGGACACGTTACTACTGAAATAGAAGAAGATTTACTACGATTAGGATGGATTCCTGTACCGTGGGACGATGATTAAATAAGGGCACTTAGGTGCCCTATTTTTTTGACCTGAATTTCTTATAAATACAGAATAATGAGGAATTCCTATGGCTTATGATCCGCTAAATTTAGGTGCAACCAGAGAAGCGTTGTCTGCATCTTTAAGTAAAATCGATACAATGTTAAGTGAACTGTATGTTACAGTTCCAGAGGGCGACTTTTCAGCAATTTCGCAAAACATTGTACCAAGCGAAGACAACGTGTTTACGTTAGGTAGTCCAACTAACAGATTTAATCACTTATACGTAGGCCCAGGAAGCATTACAATCGGCGATGCTGTTATTACATCAACAGTTGACGGCCAAGTTGTATTGCCAGGTGTTACACAAGCAAGCACTTATGTAGTAGATAGAGTTGTAGCCAGCGGAACTGCTCAAGAATATGTATGGGGTAGTGCTCCTACAGTTATTGACCAATTTACATACTTAAATTATGTAGATCCAGTAACGAACGAAGCACCGTTAGACTGGGTAGCGGCTACATATCTTGCTACAATCAACGAAGGTACTGGTTTTATTACATCTATTGCTGTACAAACAAGAGGTAACAGTTACTCTGACATCGAAATTAACGGTGTAAACAATGTTAAAACAATTTGCACAGACAACATGTTTGCATATAGCGGGCCCGAAGTTGATCCGTTTGCAGACTTTGTAGACACTGACTGGACTCCTATTCCATTCCACGTTATTTCTGGCATTGGTCAAACAGTTAGTGACCCTTTATTCTCGGGCACTGGCGATATTACATTCAGCAACGAGACTGTATTCGGTTTAGATAGCTACATGAACTTTGGAGCGGCCGATAATACTCTTGAAATTGTAGCAAAAGCCAAACCAATTAAATTACAAATTAATAACATCGACGACACTCCTAGACACACTTGGGTATTTGGTGCAACTGGTGGTTTATTTTACAACGATGCACCATTTACAAGTGGAATAGATTTAACTGCATTTAGTGTTACAACTGCTACAGCATCGAGTGGCGGATCGTTAGCATACAACAACGAAACTGGTGAATTTACATTTGCTCCAGCAGATTTAAGTACAAAACAAAATACACTAGTGTCTGGGACTAACATCAAGACTATCAATGGAACATCATTGTTAGGGTCGGGCGATATTGCCATTTCTGGAGGTGGCGGCACAACATATGATCAAACTCTAAACAC
>JACCDO010809357.1_pt1 | contig 10924 bp, 6 predicted proteins | sample 7446101 | NCBI WGS metagenome assembly JACCDO01 (sample SAMN15323440, study PRJNA562643) | freshwater metagenome | isolation source: river surface water | place: USA:Blue River Watershed | collected 2017-08-16
AAAAACTATTAAAGGAAAATGTTCTATTCAATCAGAGCAACATCCCTTGTACCTCAATTAATGAATGTAATAATATAGGATACTTATATACAACAATATTATAGAAAGAATGACTTTATTTGAAGATCAAACTAATCAAACTAAAGATTAGTAAGTACTTAAAGAAGAAATTGGAGTTTTGAAGTAATAACTGCTGTTGTGTATGTTGATTTGATTCACTTCACAGATTGCACCGGATACAATGAGGACCGTCAAGGCGATGGAAAAAGGTTCAAAAACTGGGAAAGGAAGAGAGGAAAGAAAAAAGAGAAGAATGAAGGAGGCTCATGAAACTTCCACCAAAGAACAGGATTCAGGAGATGCTACAGATCTTGGTAATAACAAAGACAATAAAGTTCTTGAAAAGTTGAAGGAAAAGTACGATTTGTTAGTCGAGAACACTGTTAAGTTGCTTGCCGACAACGAACTATTGCACGCTGAATTAGACAAACTCGTTAGGGACAACAGCCGGTTGAAAACTGGCAATAAATTAACTGGAATGCAACCCATCGCTGGTCGGGAGAACTTAAGTGCTATTGATGTTACAGTTGACAAAGGTGGGTATTCATTTATTATTGTTGCAGTGGTAGCAATTATTTGCTACTATCTCGGGAAATTTTCAAAGTCCTAATGCACGTGGTTTTAAATTTTTTATTTAATTCATGTGATGTAATACTACACAACACGGATCAACCACTAGTAGCATGACCGTTTATGCAAGTAAGAATGCTTGATGCTGGTATTTCAGCTGTGGCATGGGTTGTGGTATTATTAACAAGGATAATTGTTATAAGTATCAACCTAGCTTTGCTTGTAATAATACTTCCTTCATATTTATATTTTTATTCATATCAAGTTCGTATTTCGATGTTAATATTTCGTTAAATATTTTGTTAATGATTATCAATAGAATATAACAGAATAGAACAGAATAGAACAGAATAGAACAGAATAGAAATAATTGTAATAATAATGATTGTAGTAATAATCTTAAATTCATTTTCATTACCCTTTTTGGTCACTTATAATACCGGAATTTGCCGATGCATCTAAATGAGGACATAACTCCCAGTCATGCCCCTATAATTTACTAAGTTGAGTATAATGATATTCACAGATCGCTCACCTTTTATTATCTCTCTCTACACCAATTAAGTTCATTGGAAAAAGGAATGTGTAAAATGGTTCCGGCGGTCCTAACATCACACGCGGCCGAGTTCCAAGTGGCACCCAAAGAAGGGTGGAGGAGAGAACTACAACACGCGCGGTTTTCTTTCGTTACCCCAAGATGCTTGTCATCACTGTGCTTGCATTATTCATTTCATTAGTATGTGCGGTAAACAATGGCGGTTGGATGTCGATGCATCAAATGTCTCAAGATAAGCAAACATTTCAACGAGGAAATGTGAAGAAATTTTCCCGATTTGGGATAAAACAAAAAGTTATTCAACTCCGCGGAGGTGAAACAAGTGAAAAAGCAGACGATAAAATAAAGGGTCATTGTGTGGGCATTGATTTAGGTACTACTTATAGTTGTGTTGCAGTTTGGAAGAATGGAAGGGTTGAGATTTGTCCAAACGAACAAGGGAATAGAATCACACCATCGTATGTTGCATGGACAAGTGACGGACAAAAAATCGTTGGCGATGCAGCAAAAAATCAAGCAGCTACCAATCCAACAAATACTGTATTTGATGTGAAGCGTCTTATTGGAAGAAAATTCAGTGATTCATCAGTACAAAAGGATGCAAAATTATTCCCTTATAAACTTGTTAAAGGAAGTAGTGATAAACCCACAGTAGAAATTGAAGTTAATAATGACAAAAAACAATTCGCCCCAGAGGAAGTGAGTGCTATGGTTTTAAGAAGAATGAAAGAAATAGCTGAAACATATCTAGGAGAACCAGTTAAACACGCTGTAGTTACTGTCCCAGCATACTTTAACGACGCACAAAGACAAGCTACAAAAGATGCCGGCGCTATTGCCGGACTACAAATAGAAAGAATTATAAATGAACCCACTGCTGCAGCCATAGCATATGGATTAGATCGCGGCAAATCGAAGGAAGAAATAATATTAGTATTTGATTTAGGTGGAGGTACATTTGATGTGACTTTATTAGCAATAGATAACGGCGTTTTTGAAGTAAAAGCGACTGCTGGTGATACTCATTTAGGTGGCGAGGATTTTGATCAAAGAATGATGGATTATTGTATTGCCCAGTTTAAGAAAAAGCATAACTTTGATTTATCTGGTGATAAGAAAGCTATTGCGCGGATACGCAGAGCGTGTGAAACAGCAAAACGAACTTTATCCACACAAAAAACGACAACTATGGAGGTAAGATTTGAATTCATCTATATTTTTTTCTCTTCATTTGAGTTGGTGAGAAATCATGTCGTATTTCACAGGACGATTTTTTTCTTACTCTGCATAGCACACCGAGGTAACTAGAAATAGTTGCTGCTTTCTGAGGTATAGGTGCACGCAGACAACTCTATATTAAACGTATGATAAGAGTAACGTCTATCATGCAAGATCCACGTTGCAGACTTGACCGCGTTCATCGCGCGATAGACTCCGTGGTGTCTTTCTCTCCATATTCCCACTCTTTGTAGGAGCTCTTTTGAGCACTTCCGCGTTAAGAGATAACCATGGAGTGCACATACTTAACATTATCTTAATCGTTTTCAATTACTAATTATATACTTTAATAGATTGAGGCTTTACACCAAGGAATTGACTTCAGTTTACCATTTACTCGTGCTAAATTCGAGGAGTTGAATCTTGATTTAATCAAAAAGACGCTGATCCCTGTAAAGCAAGTGTTGCAAGATTCTGGTATTGACAAGAAGCAGATAAATGAGATAGTGCTAGTAGGTGGAAGCACTAGAATTCCTAAAGTTCAAGAATTATTATCTGAATTTTTCGACGGCAAGGAATTAAATCAAGGCATCAATCCTGACGAAGCCGTGGCTTACGGCGCAGCAGTCCAAGGCGCTATTTTAACTGGCGCGCCAGATCAAACGAAGGATATTTTATTATTAGATGTTGCACCTTTGTCATTAGGTATTGAAACAGCTGGTGGTGTGATGACCAAATTGATAACCAGAGGCACTACTATTCCAACAAAGAAAACGCAAGTGTTTTCCACATTTGCAGATAACCAACCTGGTGTATTGATCCAAGTATTCGAAGGTGAACGTGCCATGACAAAGGATAATAGAGTGCTAGGACAATTTCAACTAGATGGATTACCTCCCTCACCTCGAGGTGTTCCGCAAATTGAAGTTGCATTTGACATTGATGCTAACGGCATTTTACAGGTATAAAAGCTTATCGAAATATTTTTTTTTCTCTTTATTTGAGTTGGTGAGAAATCATGTCGTATTTCACAGGACGATTTTTTTCTTACTCTGCATAGCACACCGAGGTAACTAGAAATAGTCACTGCTTTCTGAGGTATAGGTGCACGCAGACAACTCTATATTAAACGTATGATAAGAGTAACATCTATCATGCAAGATCCACGTTGCAGACTTGACCGTGTTCATCGCGCGATAGACTCCGTGGTGTCTTTCTCTCCATATTCCCACTCTTTGTAGGAGCTCTTTTGAGCACTTCCGCGTTAAGAGATAACCATGGAGTGCACATACTAAATATTAAGAATTTTTGTATCGAATTTACTGATTCTTTTTTCTCTATTAGGTGTCTGCATCAGATAAAGCATCAGGCAAATCCCAAAAAATCACAATAACTTCTGATAAAGGTAGACTAAGTGAAGATGAGATCGAAAGAATGGTGAAAGAAGCCGAAGAAAATGCCGAGGCGGATAAATTGATTAGGCAGACAATTGATGCCAAAAATCAACTTGAGTCGTACTTGTACAGTCTTAGATCAACCATCGATGATACGTTGAAGGACAAAATTGAAGCAAATGAGAAAGAAAAATTACGAGAAATAATAACAGAATCATTGAAGTGGCTAGAGGACCACCAAGATGAAACAAAACAGGTTTATGAAGATAAACGCAAGGAAGTAGAGGCTGTAGCAAATCCTATTATTGCCAAAGTATATGGTTCGACGGGGGACAATAATAGTAACGATGACGGTACACCAGCAAACGACGATGGACCAGACGATAGCCCCACTGTCGAAGAGGTCAATTAAAACCAATTAACTTGTATCAATAAATATTCTGTATCACCTATAAATAAGCAACTATACAACCTTTTCATTTTTATTTATCGACCTGTACCGGTTAGAAGTTTCAGGTCCTTACTTACCTTCAACTAGTACCTACATACGGTAGCATGACGAGTGTGTTCGATCACATCAGTTCGACTTTCCTATTGGACACGGCAGCGTTCATTGGGGCTCTTCTCATATTGAATCTTTATATCTATTTTATTATTGAAATAGCAAAACGTATTCCCGAAAATTTGTGGATTATCAATTTAGATGCAAAGAGTCAAAGTGAGCTTCGGAGTTACTTCGTTACTATTTGCAGTCACTTGTATATTGTTCCTGCAAGTATTTTACTAATTTATAGTAACAATGATCCCAATTTAGGTCAGTCTAATATTGATATTTCTAGTAGATTAGCTGCATATAAAGTAATACCATGTATGGTGGCACACCTTATTGTAGACACTTTCACAGCGGTAATACCCGATTGGATTATCTTTAACCACCCCGATTCCGCCGTATATATGTTTCATCATATTATTTCATTCATTATAACTTATACTATATTATGCGGACCGGATAGTATAAGTGTGTACTTGCCTCATCTATTAATTTGTGAATTTAGTCAAATATTTAATATTATTCGAGTAGTATTAAGTATCATCAAGAGCCCGTTAAAGAAAACTTTATTTTATTCCGTAATCGAGGCAGGATTCATAGTATCATTCGTAAGTTTACGCATCGTTAATTTAGGTTTCGCATTCTACAATATTTTACATTTGTTAGGACTGTACGAATGCACGTTTATCTTCGCTCCATTATACTTGCTTCAAGTTTATTGGCTTTTTCTAATTGTGGCGAAGTTATTAAGTCGTCGTAAAAATAAAAAGAACGGAGACAGTAAGGAGTCTGCTGTGAAGGTGAAGGGCCAATAAGTGAGGGCCAAAATTAAATACTATAGTAAAGTTCAATATAAAAGACCACATATTATGTGTTACATGTACTTAAAAAACAATTTGTATAGATTTTACAACTAGTGCGACGACTCTAGTCTTACAAAGTATCCAACGACTTGGACCGAGACCGTGTCTTCGACTTGGAAGATATTGATTTTCTAGATTTTCGCAGATTGTCATCGCTCTTTTCTTCCAGCTCCTGCCCTTCAATAATTGTCGTTGTTTTGAACTTCTTAAGATTGTAGGAGAGGCTCATACCACTGTTAGACTTATTCCCCCCCACATCATTTCCATTTTCATTATTCTTATCACTTTTGTAATACTTGTTAGTGTGACGACTTTGCTTTCTCGCCCATTTTTTATAAGCTAATTTGCTAATCTGGGCTCTACCCACATTTGTATTTTCGTCACCATAAAAAAGCTGTCTTGCATCTTCCTCGGATTTTTCCGTGACACTTGACGTGGGTTTATACGCCATAGTGCAGTATGAAACAGTTTTAAAATCGATGGATTGAAAAAACTTTTGATCTTTAATAAATTGTACACCACCTGTAGCAACTGCGCCGAATCGATGCAAAGGATCTCGTATTATAAATCCCGATAACAATTGCAGCAAATCCTCATCTATCGTTTTTACTCGATCCAAGTTAACGTTACCATGCAGTATCGCCTTGAATATTTCCGACTTCGTGCTACCTTGAAACAGTCGCTCCCGCACTGCGCATTCATAGAAAGATATCCCCGATGCCCACCAATCTACCGATTCACCGTATTTTCTATCTAAAATGATTTCCGGGGCCATGTAGTACAGTGTTCCGACTGCAGAGTGCTGCTCCATTTGATCTGTCGTTTTCTCAACTTTTACTTCTTGTTTCTCTTCAAAACTATAACCCGCAATTTGCTTGGTGTTACTAGCGAGATAAGTTTCCGATTCCATTGTGACCTTCGAAGTGATTGAGTCATGGCCGTTATATCGACTGGAATCCAACGATGGAGTTAGACGATTTATTGATGCGAATGCGTCTAAATCGGGAAGTAAGAACTCTTTGTTAGCGAGGCGGTGCTGCCGAGCATACTTCAATATGACATTTCTTAAATTATGCAGCATTCCTTCACCTAGGAAGTAAACGAAACCCGCCTCCATTAGCTGTTCCTGCATGTGATCAGATATCGAGGATATCACAAGAATAGGGATACTAGAATACTCGTCATTCTTACGCAACATTTTCAGGAAGTCAACAAGCGATGATAAGAGCGAATTCGTATTGGAGATAGTCAGCACCGCCACGTCAATATTGCTCGGTTTCTTCAGCATGTCATACGCATGAGTCAAGTTGGTGACGTAACTTAGGTTGAAATACATCGATTTGACAGCAGAATACAAGGAGTTGTTGCCATTTAGATCGATTAACAGAACATTGTTGCTATGGCCAAGCATTGAGTCGTCAAAATTCAAGGTGCTTCTCAGCGGCAAATATCGCTGCAAAATATCAATTCCTTTCACAGGAGAGTCCTTTTCTTTGTTGCTCGTATTCACACTAGTGGTTGTGAATTTGGACAATCCAAAATCAGCTAGTTTTAGGTGTCCATCCAAATCTATCAAGCAATTACTTGGCTTGATATCTCTGTGAATTATGCCCAAAGAGTGGATGTATTCTATAGCGAGAATCAATTCGGCGAACCAAATCCGAAGAGTTCCGAGAGTAAGATCGCCTTCAAGTGAGTCAACGACTTGCTTTAACGTCCCGCCTCTGATATATGACATGACAAAATGTATACGGCGTTGTGTTACCATGCAATACTTAAATGCAACAACATTTGGGTGTCGAAGTTGTAACAATGCAGTCACTTCCCGCTGCACAAATTTTGCATAAGCATTACCCCTACCTCTAGATACCACTTTAATGGCATATTTTATACCCGAATTGATTTCTCTGCATAGATGAACATGACCGTAACCACCTGAACCTAACAAGCACAGGTGCTCAAAATCGTTGATTGAAAGACTATTTAAAGAGTCGTCTAATCGCAGTAGCGAGGTTCCATTACTAGTGACTAACCGTGGGAAAAAGTTGTCGAAATTGTTATAATTCACGTGTTTTACGTAATCTTCGAACAAATTCGAAGCGTAAATGCCAATTTCACCGGCAAACGTGGAGTTTACGACTGCATCCCTGGTAGGTCCCCACGCGTTTAAACTGTAAAATTTCCCTTTTATAAAGCCAAAACGAGTAGGGCCTAAGTCAGCACGAGCTGATATCGCAATATTCAAGTTGTAGTCTTGATTGAATTTATTAGAACGATCATATATATAGCGCAGCAATAGCAGGGCATTCAATTTAATTTCGTTAATATTATTTTCGGTCCAGGGCTCACGTGCATCTGCTATGTTGTTACTTCGATTATATCTGCCATTTGAAGTCGCTACCACAATACCAGAAAACTGACCAATTTTACACATTCCAGCAGATGAAATGCAACTATCAATCATGTCGTACAGCTTAGCCACCAGCGCATCGAAGATTTTCATGTTCACGAGGCCGTGCAGCAGTTCAATGGACTTTATATGGATCGTCACTACAGCACAATCTTTGTAATTCCTTGGCTTCAAGTACGATTCTACTTCCATCGCAGACAAATTGAACGGCAAAAATTGTTCAGAAATTTCTTTTGACTTTTTCACTTGTTGCATATATGCATTATGCGCTTCAGGAAGGATGTAACACTCCAAGAGGCACAAAGCATTGAACTCGCTTTCCACATAACTAACGTTGAGGGTGTAAAATAGAGTTATGATCAACCAACTGTTCCGGGAGTAGATCGAACCGAACGAAATCGCGTTTACTAAAATGGTAATAACGACTAAATCAGAAAGCACGAAATAATACTTGACACTGATAGACAAGACTATCCACGGAACGTTCAGCAGCAATAAGAAAATGGTGGAGTCGTGATCGGGCATGTTGAGCTGCAGCAGCGCGATGAATACACCCATGCGAAAGAAAAGAGATGCAATATACATATATGTGCAATATTCTGATATAAAGAGCAACGGAACCAAAATATTAGCAAATAAAAACGCCGAGATGACCATCGCGCTGTATTCGTGTTCCAGACTCATTTTGGAGCTCGTGGAATGGAACGCTATGTACGAGTAAATAATGATGAAAATGCACGTCAAAACAGACTTCAGAAACTTGAATGTTTTCCTTTCTTTAAAGCTCGAAGAGAAATTTGAAATAAGTTCTGCGATTAGAGGACTGTTTGTCGCGACTTCACCGACGACTTGTGGGACAGCATCATTTGACAACGACCTGGACGAGTGTATATCAGGAGTCAACAACGACCTGGACGAATGCCTCTCAGGAGTCAACAACGATATGAGTGAATGCTTCTCAGGAGTCATTACATGACCTTTGGAACCACTATCTGCATCAGATGAGTTACGATCCTGGAGTTTTTCATTCAACTTGAGGGAAACAGGATCAGACTCGCTAACATTTACGCCGTCATCATGAACTAGAGGATGGGGACTTAACGTAAAATTATTACTCTCATCTTTGGTACCAATATCGGGTACAGTCTCATAGCGCTCTGACACTTTCCCTGATCCAAATGCTCGATCCCGTCCGCGTGTACTGAAATAAAAAAGTTTCTCTGGAATAAACATCGACGTTAATACTGAATAGTAACGCGACCACGTCTCTTTTGATTCGTGAAATGCATCGATATTACAAACATTTTCGCTGTTACTCTGTAGATGATTTACATCAAGATCCTTTTTTGCCTGAATATACGCCGATAGGTATGATGGGCTGACGCATACTTCGGCATGCTGGATTAGATAATAGAATAAGCCTTTATACAAATGATTGCTCGCGTACTCGTAAAATTGTCTTTCTAATTTAGCCACTTCAGCTTCATCGACCGTAATATCGTTATTGAATAGCATTTGAGTACTTTTTGCTGTTTCAGAGAACAGTTTATCGAAAATATCAAGGTCCCAAGAGGAAGTTAAAGGTTTCAGATAACTGACACAAGCAGAGAACGAAAACATAGACAATGCCTCGAATGAGAGCATGGGAATGTCCAATAGCGAATAATCAAGAGGCACTGTTGCGGATACTTCATTTGACGTATTTCGAAGCGCATAAATGTATTTCTCATCTTCATGATAGGACGCAAGCTTCATCTCTTTAAATTCATTGATATGACCAGTCAGAGAGTCGGCAAAATATGGACTGAATGATGAAATGCTGTACAGCTTCTCAGCACCGAGTAACATCGAGTCTTCGGCTTTATACTTTATCGTGTCGATTCCAAATTTTGAAAAAAGTGTAGATTTTGATTTGCAGTTCATTATGCGTTTTTTCATACCGCTACTAATAGTTATTGATGTTGCCTCACGAAGGTGCACCATTGCCATAGCAACTCTAATTTCGGGACCAAATAAATCAAAACAATGCGAATTAGCAAAATATCCTCCTAAAACATTACCGCATGTAAGACCAAATCTAACGGATAATTTAACGCTTTCTGCTAACGCCACCGATTCACAGGCCATACCAACTGCATGAAAGCAATCCGCTTCTAGATCCCCCCAGCTGTTAAAAAATCCCAAACAACCAATCCAAACTTCACCCAATTTTCTCACGGGTAAAATATTATGTTTTACGGCTATATTTTCAATTAATTTTTCTAAAATGCCTTCATCTGCACCTTGAAATAATGATTTATCTTGATGCACTATTCTATCCAATCTATATGCTATTATTATCGTAAATCTTTTATCTAAACCCTTTATTGATCTTATTTGGTCTAATGTAGGCTTCGATTCCACGCAAGGAGCGATCAAGTCACTGTCAATTGCATTTTGGTAAACGCTGCAATTAACATTACGATACGATTCTTTACAGGCTGAAGTGGTATTAATAAAAATAGTGTCGTCGTAATTTTTTGTCGTCTGTTCTGTATTCCGCTTGTCAAATTCATCAAATTCAGATTCCTTTACCTCGCTCTGACTTTGTCCAACAGTATCATCCAAATTTATTTGATTATTTTTTTCAATAGCTGCAAATTTATTGACAATTTCTTTGGGCACATTAGAATTTATTACTTGCTGTGAAAATTTATATTCTTCATTTGTTGAGATTTTGATTCTGTATAATTGATGTAACTTACTTTTGATACTATTTTTAACATCGCTTAGTACACCAACTAAAACTAACACCCATAAATATATTCCAACCAAGTAAAATGAAATTGTAAAAGAGTCTTCAGATAGAAATCCAGACCTTTGTTCGGAACACATTACATATGCGGTACAAATTCCGAGATTATCAAATACAGTGCGATATTTTAAAGTTCGAAATAGCAATAATATTGACAAATACCCAGTTAATTTGCAATTTAAATTGGAATATGTTTCTATGAGAATAATTAAAGAAAATGATATTAACCCGGTTATTACAACTTCTACAGATCGGATGTATCCGTCATCAACACCTTTGCTTATTAGAGGAAATGAAGTGGTTATTAGTAACAAAATCATGCACATTAATATCGGCACACTGAAATCGCCCGAATTATCTTGTGTTTTATCTCGATTCGAAAGGATGAAGAGATATGTATTAATGAAATAAAGTATTGACAACAAAGCGAATGTCAACGAATTAGTGAGAGAGACATTGAACATCTTTGCAATTATAATACTAGAATAATTGCAACAATTCAAATATAT
>JACCDO012145151.1_pt1 | contig 10924 bp, 8 predicted proteins | sample 7446101 | NCBI WGS metagenome assembly JACCDO01 (sample SAMN15323440, study PRJNA562643) | freshwater metagenome | isolation source: river surface water | place: USA:Blue River Watershed | collected 2017-08-16
CACTCACTCACCCACTCACTCACCCACTCACTCACTCACCCACTCACTCCTTTTTTTGTTCAGATAACAAAGTTAATTCAATGAAGCTGCGACTTGATAATTCGCGCAACCAACTGTACCTGCTCAACACCTACTTCACTTTATTGTTTGTATTCCTTTCCTTTGCCAGTTTCAATGCAAATCTAGTAGGAAATGCAACGGACTATCACATATCCAGTGTGGCAATAACGTATTTTTTGATCGCCATCATTGGCTCCATATTCTCGTACATCATGCTACGCACCAGTGGGACTATCCCCCGCATCGTTGATTTCCAAACAAATTCAAAGTAATAACAGCAACGTGCAATTGGAAGTATATTTATTCATATTATATATATACATAAGTAAAATCTAATAGTAATTAACACATTTTCAAAATTTTATTGAAAGGACCAACGAGTGAGTCCTATGAAACACAAATTACGCTCTTTTCTTCGCCTTCAAGTCCGCCTTGGCCTTGGCATCGACAGGATCAAAGTCGTCAGGTGCTTTATGCGCACGAAAACCAAATTTAACAAAATTTTTATGTGTACGATACACAAAATCAGTTGTAATTTCGTATTTATATAAGAAATCTAAACCGTTACTCACCAAGTAATCTCTGATAGCTTTGGTGGCAATTGGTAAATTATAATGAGGAATTTTGGTGAAGAATAAATGATGAGCAACGTGACCATCAGTGATATGGTGATGAAGTGCATCAATGCCATACCCAAATTTACGATCAACTGTCTCAAATGCGGAGTCAACGAAATTCCAACTTTTTTCATCATATACTAATGTATCCTCTTCGTGATGTTGTAAATATGTAACGGATACTAACCACCAACCAAAAAATATTATTGGAGCAAGATGATTGTAAGCCATTTTATTGATATCTTGATCAAAATAATAGTATGAACCGATTGCACTCGCAATAACGGTTATCGCACTAATTACGCATTTAATGCTCTCTATTGACTGTTTATCTTCGGACTCTTTCCATAATCTTTGACCTGAAAATGGTATCATGTGATTACCGTCTGGCATACCTAAAAAGATGTATATTGGCCAACCAACGAAAGGGAATATCACACGAATAAATGAGTATTTGTCCATCAATCTGGCCAATCCTTCGTCTTCACGAAGTAATCGTTCTGGTAAATACCATGGATGAGAATAATCCTTTTCTACGTGGTTGTGAAACATGTGATGACGACGATGAGATAACTGCCATGGATAGAAAGGTACTAAGATTGATGCGTGGCATATGTGACCAATGATATCATTAAACCATTCATATTCGGAGAAAGTGCCTGATAAGACAATGCATAAGTATATGTAAATAAATGAATACGTAAGGGTATGAATGTACCATGTCCACAATCATGACCAACAACAAATATACACCACATGAAGAAACCTAAAATATTCCAATAAATCAAGGATAATATTGATTGTTGATAAAAAGGCAATGCATCGTATTGTCCCGAAGCAATAAATCTATTCATGCAATACATGGAACCAAATATTATAGCATAATCAAAGAAAAAATAAAACAACGATTTTAAAACATCTGCAAATAAAATAAAGTGAGTAAAATACCCGAGTAAGAATGCCTATAACGACTGACGAACCTTTTCTGAACGCCTCCTTCGGTATTGCCTCTCGTATTTTGTTCAGATTGAGGGCTTTGCGAGCCACTTCCTTGCTTGGAGCCGCTGCCGCTGCCGTTACGTTCTCTCTAGGGGCCATTTCTATCAGCTACTCTCTTCTTCTTGGTATCTAATTTTATCTATTTTACCTATATTTTCTCTCAATGCTTGTCAGTACCACTGACTGACACACTAGCCGCCGTCAGAATACCGGTATTGATCAAGTTAGGGTACGATTTTAATGCAATGAAAATATATTTTTATAACCACGTAATGATTGAAAAGCGACGAGAATCGAGCGAAGAATGACCAATATTACAATGTCCACAGGGATTTTATAATGCTTAATTCTGTACGGGTCCGGTTTTTGAACTAGTTAGGGTACGTTGAAGTAATGAATAAAGAGAGAGCAGCTTGAAGCGGTTATGTGTATCTAATAATGCATTGTACAGTGTAATTTATAATTACTTTCTCGGTCTTTTTTTATTATTCTTAGAATTTTTTTCATCTTGAATGTCTTGACTACTACTTAATTGTTCACTATTTTTTTGTTCATTATTGACAGCAACTGCCTCAATTACAGTTGTATTTGCATTGGTATTCTTGTTCTTACCCTTTCCTTGTGCAGCGCCTGTTATATTTACAGTTTCTTTAGGGGCACAAACAGGCAATGGACTCAATGGTGGTTCATGTATATTTGGATTATTAGCGACTCCAACTGATATTAATTCCTTTCGAATATGCCTACTCTCATACATGTCCTCATTGATCACAATATCGTGCGTTACTTTAGCTCGTCGTAATGATTCTAATGCGGCTGGTATTTGTTTTTTATATTCATTATTCATATAACGTAAACGATTAATTTTAGTCGTAGCCGTTGCAGCTGCTGATTGTAGATTGCATTTCTTATAAACTTCATTGCTAACAATATTAATTCCAACTTCATCCGCATAATTACCGCCAATTACATTACCGTTATTACTACCGGATGGGATCCGTGATGCATTACCATCAAATGCACCAATATACAAGTCAGGGTACTGTGACAAAGGACCTAGTATCAATGGCTTGTTATATGGTGTGCATGAGCGGACACAAGAGCTTAATGGGATAGTATACTGTTGCCCAAGATGTGTACGTAACCGTTTCCCTTTGGTTCCTTTGTGTTGATTAGTTATCGTTTCAATCACATTATTCCATTTTACTTCATTGTTTACTCCTATATCAAGCAATGGTTTCACCACACTTTTTTCATACTCACTCGTTGGTAATAACTTAGTTAGTAACGTGTTGTAATCGTCAACGACCACGTCAGTGCTCGAGGAGTTGGAACTGTTGTACATATCATGTGTACCACTTTTTTTATTAATAACTTGATAACATTCTTCGGTAAAAAATGGTTCAATATCATGTATTCCAATCTCTGCTTGTCGTACTCCCTCTTCCACGCTACTAAACAGGACTCTTATATCATTATCCATGTCGTCATCTGCTTGTTGACTGCTGTTCATGGTATTACGGGTTACGCGCACAGATGGTGCCTCTTTCTCAACGGATGTATCCATTTTTTCTTCTACTTTTACTGCCTCTACAATTTGCTTCTTTGCTGGAACATAATCATCCATAAAATCGTCAATTTCAATAGTGGTGATAGGCAACACCACGCCATTAGCGACTACCTTTTGATTAATATCCGACTCAACGGTACTGATCAGTTTCTGGTAACTAAGCACCATGTTAACTAGCTCGTCTTCGAGTCGAATATATTCTTCAAGAATTTCTTTCATATTTGAAATTTGACGCTTTTTAATATTTGTTTCGTTCATTAACAATGCATACATAGCCTAATAGAAATAACTGAGTAAGACATGTGTACGTAGTAAACAGATACAAGAGAATGAAATAAACCTTGCGATCAGATTTTAATGCTTTGTTGCGTTCTTTACATTGATGCAAACTTTTATTCAAAATATTTCGAGCAACTTCAAATGAAAACTGCCACCTTTCAAGACCATTTACTATACTATTATAATCATTTTTAGCTTTAATTATTTCTAATCGGGCTGTTTTTACACTGTCACGACCAAGCTGTACCCCCTTTTCACCTGTGCGTAAATTAATGAATGAGTAAGTGAGTAAGTAAGAAAATTACAAACGAAAAATACCTTTATTAATCCATTCTTTTACTCTCTGATACTTTGAAATCAATGTATTTTGAGGAGCAACTCGTGGATGAGGAGTTAGTCCAATATTTTTGTACTCTGCAGGAAATTCCTCGCCATCGCTATCGTTGTCTGACTCAATACCAGCAAAGGTTGAATGAATATCAACGTCTCTGATATCACGTTTAATTTCTTGTTTTGTTAATGGTAAAAATCCATCAACATCCTGTAGTAATAAGTGTAAATGAGTAAACAATGCAAATATGCAAAAAATAAGCAAACTTTGTCTTACCGGAACGATTCGCGTCGGATTCTTGGTTAATATCTTGGGATCTATCATCATATTATCATATGTAGCTGACCGCAATGCACCTGATTGGTGAGTATCAATGAGTTATAATTACCTAGTTACTAAAAATATGGTTGAAAAACTTACTTGATCTAGTGAATGTGTGATCGCTAGGGTCGCGAGTAGCAGTGGCATTTCTTCGCACTCTACTTTCTCTTTTTTCGGTTTCTTTCACAACTAAACCACTACCAGTTACTGTTGCCATAATAAATAACTACGCAACTCACAAACAAACAAAAAAACAAATCAATTAATCAATTTACTCTCTAAGTACTCACTCAAGCACTTATTGATTTATTATCACACAAACACAAACCTCTCTATGCGTTACTTGCTTTTGAAGGGTACTATCCACGCTCACCATGTTCAAAATGCTAAAACCGGCCATAAAAAAAATTACATCGACAGAACAAAGAAGCGATTTTCATGGTGGTCAAACCATTGCATCACACTTAATTATAGTATTAAAATGAATCATGGCATATATAATACCCACATCTAATTATTATATATACTGGATGTGGATCATCCAATCACGGCAGTTCTATTATTGTAAATGTTTATTCAACCCAAGCTAGTGAGTGTGCGAGTGAGTGAATTTGTAACAGCTACAAAACCTAACAGGCCCATTACTCCCTCTTCGGGCCGGTAGGGAGTTAGACGGCCCGGTAGTGAGGGAAAATGTGTAGAGTTTTCCATACAGAAGCGATCTATCTATAGGTTTTGACACGGCAAAATTGTCTTAATAACTCTGCGAATGAGTGGCTATCAGCACCGAAATTTGAGTTATGGTGAAGATAGTAGCATAGAAAACCTCATGCTTAAACACATAGTAACTCCGTCATTGCAATTATTGCCTCCTGAGATATTTACGCTGGTAATCACGTATTTGAGTATAGATGACTTGAGTAGAATGGACGTGGCACTTTGCGTTAATCGTGGCTTTAGACAACATTACTTGAAAGCATTAAAATCAAATAATATGCAATTGTCGGTGTACTGGAATCAACATTGGAATAAGATGATGGAGATAATCGCTCTTGATTGGATTGTTGCAAGAGGTATTCGAGTGTTGTCGTGGAACAGCAGCAATACAAATAATAATTTACTGATTGGTATTGCTGAAAAATTAACAAGTATAGAGTCGTTGAATATAAATGTTACAAATATAGGACTTGGAACTATTGCAAATGGTAGATTTACAAATTTACGATCATTAAACATAAGTAAAAGTAGAATAACTTTCGCAGGAATAGCTTCTATTAACACTGAAAATGTAAAGAGCTTAACATCGCTAAATGTATCTCGATGTCCTATTTCAGATGATGCAATATCATTTATTTCAAATGGCGGATTGCCTAACTTGACCAAGTTGAACATCAGCAATAATTCCAGAATATCTGACACAGGTCTGATTGCCATTTCAAATGGCGGTTTACCAAAATTAACGAAATTGAACATCAGCAATAATTCCGGAATATCCCACTCAGGACTAAGCGCCATCTCAAGACTGTCCGATTTAACAAAATTAAACATCAGTAATAACACTAGTGTCTCTGATACAGGCTTGATTGCTATTTCAAGCAACGGGCCATCGAAGCTAACCAAGTTTAATGTAAGCAATTGTAGAATATCTGATAGAGGACTAAAACGTGCCATTTCAAATGGTTGGTTATCTAATGTACAATCATTGAACATTAGTAAAAATTATGTAACAGATGCCGGACTAATTGCCATTGCAAATGGTGGTTTATCTGGTCTGCAATCATTGGATATAAGCAAGTGTAGTATCTCTGACAGAGGACTCGCTGCTATTTCAAATAATAGTCTACCTAATTTGCAATCTTTGAATATAAGTAATAATAATTATAGAGTTTCTTCTATAGGAGTTGAAGCACTTTCATATGGCGGTTTATCCAAACTACAATCGTTACATTTGAGTAATTGTAGTATTACTGATGAAGCACTAATCGCTGTTTCAAATGGCGGTTTCTCTTCCATACAATCTTTGAATATCAGTAATAATTTAGGTATAACTGACGCCGGAATCGAGGCGCTTTCAAACGGTAAGCTGAGTCGTTTACTGTCGCTGGATATTAGCTTCTGCAGATCAATAACAAATGCGGGCTTTCGCTTTATGTCGAGTGGTGGACTTAGTAATTTGCAAAAATTGAATATAAGTAATTTAGGGTGGAACGTAACGGATGAAGGAGTTAGGTATATTACGAATGGCGGACTACCCCGATTACGGTCTGTCAATATTACTAACAATATTTGTTGCACTAACTTTGGTACTATTGCTTTGCGAGATGCCGGAATAAATGTAACCCACGAAGCGACGGCAGAAGAATTAGCTATAAATGAAAGGATCTCATCCTTATTGTATGTAACTACTAATGACGATTAATTAAAAAAATTGTTCAGTAAAAACAAATCAATAACCACTACAAAAACCATATTGACAAAAGGAACAACATATATATCACACACATGACTAACTACACTAATCATCCCAAAAATTTGCATCGTATGGAAGAACATCTGCTCCATTATTGCTATTATAATTTTCATTTTCAATCTTTAATTCGGGGCTATTTGATATAACTTCTTTACTGCTATAACAACTATATTCAACTTTTAATGGTAACGGCGGTGCTACTTCAGTACCATTGTTACTAATACAAATATTATTGTTCTTACTAACGTCATTATTGTCATTATCGTCGTCATCATCCCATAAGGCATCAATTTCATTCGTTTGAATCACATATTTAGCACCATTTTTCGGGATATTATTGCTTATTGTTGTTGCATTCACCGAGTTTACTTGTATTTCATTGGAGGAAGGTGGTGGGGGAATATACTGTGTTGGTGGTTTAAATTTAGGAATTTTATAAGGATTAGCTTGTTGTTTCGGCATAAAATTACTACTTTTAGAACTAGAGCTATTACCAACACTATTAGTCCAAGTAAGACCAACTCGATCCTCTATGATACTCACCAAATGAACCTCGTATTCAATCAACATTTCATCGTTTGATTGCAACAATTTATTCAACTCTACTGATGTCAAACGTCGAGAATCCAGCACTACAGGTGCTTCCTTATCATACTCGCTATCATAAAGAACCGATTCATTTGTTTTGCTATTAACTTTTAATATTCCTAATAAAAATATACAAGTGAGTAAACAAATAAGTGCGAATAATGCATCGCCCAATACCATCGCTGAATGCCTTCCTCTTCTTTGCCTTTTGCTTTGTATACAAACACGGAATATTCCGCGACATTTTCTAACCTCGCTTTATTCTTAAAATAAAAGAAGAAAAAAAGAAATTTTGTTTTTGAAATTGTTTTCTTGTACAGTACCGACCAGCTAGTACTAAGTACTAATAGAGTAATTTTGATAGTACTAAGTAATTTTACATATAATTATTCGTTATCATATTAGTGCTATCCCATTGATACAAACAAGTATGTTATCGTAGCTGGTCTAGTTTATTTTAGTTGATTGACATGACTGAAAATAGTTTTGTACTGGTATATCAATGCTATCGCAACTCAAGAATTGTAGTTTAATTTTTGTTGAATTTGTGTTTTATTCGTTATTTTATTTCTCTCAATTGGCATTATGAACTGGTCGCTCATGATGAGGGCCGGTCTGATCATGGTATGCACTCAGAGTGCAGCACTCACTCAATAGGTACCATTTTTGTGTTGCTGCGCTTGATTCTAGCGTCACACCTAGCCCAACGTATCTTAAACTATCCAGGTTGCAGCAGGTCTGTTCTCGTTCTCGCTTAGTCACACTTACTCATTGCTTACGATGCTGTGTATGGATAGCACACATTCATTCTTAATTTTATGTTATTATGCACAACATTTATTCATTTACTGACTAACTATTTATTCATTTATTCATTTTTAAAAGAATTCTTACTTACTCTTATATAATTTTTATTATTTATAGATTAAAGAGCTGTAAATTTTCAAAATGAAACTCTTTCAAACATTGTTATTGCTTTTATTGAATATAGTGTTTACAAATAGTTTTCAGCTTATTAAAAGTAATCACCACAACAAGCATGTATTATCTTCCCCATCTCAACATAAAATATTGAAATCATCAAATTCAAATGATGATTTAATGGAACAAATGAGACGAACATTAGGTGATAAAGAGGATATATTTAGTGAAACAGAGAAGGAATCAAAACAATTATTACAAGGATTAAGAGATTTAGATCGTGATCCTAATTTAAAAATTAATAATTTATTTATTGAATGGTTAAGTAATAATGGTGTATGGGTGAAACAACAATCAGCATGGGGAAGAGCACCTCATCCATTAGTAATTGCAAGTGAAACAGAAGATGATGGTGAAACATGTGGTAGAGGATTATTAGCCAGAGAATCATTAACGGAAGGTGAATTAATGATGACAATTCCATTAGATTTATGTTTAACAAAAGTAGCAGCACAGGAAATACTTGGTAAAGCAATTATACCTGATTATATGGATGAATATATTGCTATAGCATTATTACTACTTCATGAAAAATTAATAAAAAAAAAGGATAGTCGTTGGAAACCATATATAGATATATTACCTAAAGAAACTGATGTTTATCCCAGTTATATATGGAGTGATGATGAATTGTTATTACTACAAGGTTCACCAACATACGCTGCATCAAAATCATTAAAAAATAAAATTGAAAAAGAATATAATGAATTAGTTAATACTATATTTAAACGTTACAATACACAATTTCCCGTGGAATTATTTACTTTAAAGGTACTCCATTATATATTCTTCTTAGTAAGTGTTTCCACTTATATTTCATCATAAATATAGGAATTTACCTGGTCATTTGTGATATTACTCAGTCGAGCAGCCCGATTATCGTCCAAATCCAATGGCGAAGAATTAGCATTGGTTCCTTACGCGGATTTAATGAACCATAATCCTTATTCAAATACGTATATTGATGCACAAAAAAGTGGTATGCCATTAATATCACGTACCGAAGAGGTAGCCGTTTATTCCGATCGTAGTTATAAAAAATTTGAACAAGTATTTATTAATTATGGTGAAAAAGGTAACGGCGATTTATTATTATTGTATGGATTTGCATTAGAAAGAAATCCATTTAATGCGGTGGATATAACCGTTGGTTTAAGTAAGGATGATCCAATGTATAATCAAAAAAAAATATTTTTAGATAAATCTGGTCGTGGTGGTTTATCCGTTAGATTTCCGTTACAATTTAATCGTTATCCAAGTGAATTAATTGATTTTTTAAGATTATTATTAGTTGAACCAGAAGATTTAGGAATGCAAAGTATCGATAAAGTTGATTTTAATGAACCAATAAGTCCATCATTAGAACGAAGAGTATTAACAACTATGATTGGTATATGTGAATCATATTTAGATCAATATCCTAATGACGTAACAGATGATGAAAAATTAATGAATGATAGAAAAATGTTTAATACATTAAGTAGACAAGCAAGAATGGCTATAAAATTACGTGCAAGTGAAAAAAGAATTTTATATAATACAATTAAAGCAGTTAATGATGAATTATTAAAATTACCTGCTATTGTTAATGGTAATGATGAAATAATTGCAGCAGGAAGATCATTTGTACGACCTAAAACAACAATTGCTAATGCTAAAGGTATTAATGATTGGGTTGAAAATAGAGGAAGTAATAATAATAATAGCAATAATAATAATGATGATAATAATGAAGCAGATAATAAATCAGCAAGTATTGCAGAACGAAGAAGAAGCAGAAGAAGAAATGGATAAATTGATAAAAGGAATAATAATATCTTTATTTGTTATATATAATCATATTAATTTTCAATTTGTCTTTTATATATCTATTTTGTATTTAACTCTGACACTGCACCACTAAATTACAATTATAAGAGCTATTGGTTTATAATTATAATAATGCGTACAATTATTGTATAATAATCACAATAATTATTATGACGATGACTACCATGGAATAATATCATAATCATCATCATCATAATAATTATTATTAACATTATTTTCAAATTCTGAGTCGGAATTACACATCGATTCCATTCCGCTGACTTATTTCTGTGCCTATCAATTTACTTAAAATGACTGAGAAATCTATACTGATAGCGAAAAATTAATTTCCTTCTCTAAAAAATCTTTCATGGATGTATCATCATTTCCATTACATACTATTACCATTATCGTCATTGTTGTTCATACTATCATTCATCACGATGAGTTAAATTTATGATAATAGCAATCAGAAGATATCATCGCTGATTCATATTACCAATACATTGACGAAAGGGGTCCCGGTCAAACAAACAAACAAACAAACAAACAAATAAGATGATTATAGACAAACTGAATGAGACAAAGAGCGAATAAAGAAAGGGTAACTCAATATACTACAAAGACTCGCTTCATGTGTGCTTGAACAATGTATTTTTTAAAATAGTTTGCAATAAACACAGTAGTCATTGCTGATTGCTGTAACCAATTTAATTCTGCTGTGAGGTTCACCATGTTGATGAATACTCATGGCATTATTATATATTATACTCTAGTTCCCAACTTCGAGTACCATTTTTCATCACAAAAAATTTATATCGTTTTTTGATTCGGCCCCGAAAAAACTACTGCCTGCCTTCTTATTCGAACTGGAAGATAGCTTAGTGGTAGAGCATTAC
>JACCDO011047525.1_pt1 | contig 10923 bp, 9 predicted proteins | sample 7446101 | NCBI WGS metagenome assembly JACCDO01 (sample SAMN15323440, study PRJNA562643) | freshwater metagenome | isolation source: river surface water | place: USA:Blue River Watershed | collected 2017-08-16
CTTCGGCAGTCTCCGCCTGCGCTTTCGCATCGCGCGGCGCGATCGGAGCGATCTCGTCTTCCAGCGTGCGCAATGCGAGCCGCCCCGAAAGCCCATGCGTCGGGAACGCGCCGATGCGCGGCGAGACGGCATGCAGCGGCGCGTCGCGCCACCACACGTCCTGCCCGAGCGGCTGCAGCAGAGCCCCGGCAGCGCCGCCATCCGTTGGCGCCTGCAACGGCGCGCGCCCAAGCAATCCATCGTGACCACGAGAGGCGAGCATCAGCCCGCACACCACGGATGCCGCTGCGCCCAACGCCATCACAACCATGCGCCAAGGCCGTGCGCGCGGCGCTTCGATGCGACCCGCATCCGACGCAACGGCCTGCAAGATGCCTTCCCGCCATGACGCCATCGCGCCGTCATCGACCAAGCGCTCCCGTGCCTGCGCGGCAGAGCGAAGTGCATTGCTCGCTTGGAGCCATGCGCTCGCTTCCTTCCGGCACGCAGCGCATTCCTGCAGGTGCAGGCGCACTCGCAACCGCGCAGAGCGGTCGAGGTCGCGGCCAACGAATGCCGCCAACTCCGATCGAACGCGAACGCATGCGAGGCGACTCACGGCTGCCTCCGATCCATGCGCTCCCAACGTTCCTTGAAGAGCATCCGCGCGCGATGCACGCGCCAACGCGCCGTCGCGTGCGTGATGCGCAGGATCGGAGCGATCTCGCGGCACGACAGGCCTTCGAGGTCGCGCAGCACGAGCACTGCCTTGAACTTCGCGTCGAGCGTCTCCAGCACCTGCCAGACCAAGTCGTGGCGCTCATGCAGCAGCGCAGTTCCCTCGGCCTCGCCCTGCTCGCGTTCATCGGGCGGCAGCTGCGGCAGTTCGTCGAGGCTCGACGCCTTCGCGCCCTTCTGCCGACGTAGTTGGTCGATCGCGAGGTTCATCACGATGCGATAGAACCACGTGTAGAAGCTGCGCGCCGGGTCATAGGACTGCAGCGATCGGTGCAAGCGAACGAACGCCTCTTGCACCACGTCTCGCGCATCCTCGACGCGGCCAACGACGTGGAACGCGGCCCAGAACGCGCGCTTCTGGTAGCGAGCGACGAGCGCCGCGAACGCGTCTTGGTCCCCTTCTGCCGCAGCCCGCACGAGCGCTGCGTCGCCGACTTCGCCTGCCGCCGCCATCGCCTCGACGCGGGCTGCGAGCCCGCGCGGCAATGGCTGGTCGTCCGGTCGAAGGCGTGGCTTGTTCATCGTTGCTCCGCTGCGCAGCAGGCTAGCCAGAACGGCCAACCCTGCCATGGGCCCCTCTACGAGGCATCGCGACGTCGCGTTGGCGCAATCCTCAGATTGCGCGGCCCTGCCTCAACCTGGCTTCAGGCTCCGAGCGGCACGCCCATGTGGCGGAACTTCGCATAGCGCTGCTCGAGCAAGGTCTCGATCGGCAACTTCTGCAGTTCGCCCAGCCATTCGACGATCTGCGCCTTCACGCGCTCGACCGTGCCGCGCGGGTCGCGATGCGCGCCGCCGAGCGGCTCGTCGATCACCTTGTCGATCAGACCCAACTTGAGCAGGTCCTTGCCCGTCAGCTTCAGCGCCTCGGCAGCTTCCGCCGCCTTGTCGCCGCTCTTCCACAGAATCGCTGCGCAGCCTTCCGGCGAGATCACGGAGTAGTAGGCGTTCTCCAACACGCCGACGCGGTCGCCGACGCCGATGCCGAGCGCGCCGCCCGAGCCGCCTTCGCCGATCACGATGCACACCACCGGCACCTTCAGTTCGAACATCTCGAGGATGTTCTGGGCGATCGCCGCCGCCTGGCCGCGCTCCTCCGCGCCAATGCCCGGGTAGGCGCCCGGAGTGTTGATGAAGGTCACGATCGGCAGCTTCAGCTTCTCGGCGAGCCGCATCTTCTGCATCGCCTTGCGGTAGCCCTCAGGGTGCGCGCACCCGAAGTTGCAGGCGAGGCGGTCCTTCACGTTCTTGCCCTTGCGGTGGCCGACGAGCAGGAAGCGCGTGCTCCCCATCGTCGCGAGCCCGGTGACGATCGCGCGGTCATCGCCGAAGACACGGTCGCCGTGCAGCTCGACGAAGTCGTCGAGCATCATCTGGATGTAGTCCGACGTCAGCGGGCGCTCGGCGTGACGCGCGACGTTGACGCGCTCCCACGCGGACAGCTGCGAGTAGGTCTCCGCCGTCTGCTTCTTGAGTCGCTCCTCCAGCGCCTCGATCTCGCCGGCGAGCTCGAAATGCGTGCCCGACGACAGCGAGCGCAACTCCTTGATCTTCTGCTCCAACTCGAGCAGCGGACGCTCGAACGCGAGCGCATCGGGCACGGGAGAACGGGGGGCGGATTCGGACATGAGAATCTGCAGCCTACCCCGAGCATCCCACGCGCCGCCAGTGCGCGTTCCAAGGCGCCCGCTCGATCGCAAAACAGAAGCTCCGCGAACCCTTGCGCCACCCCGCATGGAGGGGCATCGTCCTCGCCCCATGCAGGCTTGGCGCATTGAGGTAGAGGTTCGTGAATCGGAGCCCGATCCGGCGGGCAACTCTGGCCATAAGGCCCTCGAACGCGTGGGGCTGCGCCCCACTCGCGTCCGCAGCAAACGCGGCTTCCTGCTCGGCTCTGGCCTCAGCGACGCGCAAGTGCGTGCCTTTGCGCGCGCGGCGCTCTGCGACCCCGTGCTGGAGACGTTTTCCGTGCACGCGCCAGGCGCAGCGAGCCCCCACAAGAAGCCCGGCGTGCACCGCGTGAGCGTGCTGCTGCGCGCAGGCGTCACCGATCCGGTTGCGCACTCCGTGCAGAAGGCGCTCTCCGACATGGGCATGCCCGTCGTCGAGGCCGCGACCTATCGCGTCTACGAAGCCGAAGGCGTCGAGCGTGACGAGTTGCTCACCGCTTCGCGCCGCGCGCTCGCCAATGCCGTCGTCAACGACGTGCTCGCAGACGCGCTGCCCGAATCGCTGCCGAAGAGCAGCAACCAAGCCGATCTCGCGACGCATCCCATTCCGCTCGCGCATCTCGACGACAAGGGACTTGAGCAACTCAGCAAGGACGGCGGCCTCGCGCTCGACGCCAATGAGATGCTCGCGGTGCAGCGCCACTTCGCGCAGTTGGGCCGCGCGCCCAATCGTATGGAGCTCGAGACGATCGCGCAGACGTGGTCGGAGCACTGCAAGCACAAGACGCTGACCGGCCGCGTGCGGTTTGAAGGCAAGGTCATCGAGAACCTGCTGAAGTCGACCATTGCGCACGTGACCAACACGTTGAAGCGCGACTTCTGCGTCTCGGTGTTCGTCGACAACGCAGGCATCATCAAGTTCGACGACGTCGACTCGGTCTGCATCAAGGTCGAGACGCACAACCGTCCGTCGGCAATCGAACCGTTCGGTGGAGCTGGCACCGGCGTCGGCGGCGTGATCCGCGACGTGCTCGGCACCGGGCTCGGCGCGCGCCCGATCGCGAACACCGACGTGTTCTGCTTCGCGCCGCCGGATCTCCAGAAGGACAAGCTGCCCGCGGGCTGCCTGCATCCGCGCACCGTGCTGTCCGGCGTCGTCTCGGGCGTCCGCGACTACGGCAACCCGATGGGCATCCCGACGGTCAACGGCAGCATCCACTTCGACGAGGACTTCGTCGGCAACCCGCTCGTCTACGTCGGCAACATCGGCATGCTGCCAACCGCGCGCGCGCACAAGAAGGTGCAAGTCGGCGACGCGATCGTGGCCCTCGGCGGCCGCACCGGCCGCGATGGCATCCACGGCGCGACGTTCAGCTCGCTCGGTCTCCACACGAAGAGCGAGTCCGTTAGCTCCGGTGCCGTGCAGATCGGCGATCCGATCGCCGAACGCAAGGTGATGGACGCCGTGTTGGCGCTGGCCGATCGCGACCTGTTCTCCGCGATCACCGACTGCGGCGCAGGCGGCTTCAGCTCCGCGATCGGCGAGATGTCGGAAGGGCTCGGCGCCGAAGTCGAGCTCCAAGGCGCGCCGCTCAAGTACGACGGGTTGGCGCCGTGGGAGATCTGGATCAGCGAGGCGCAAGAACGCATGGTCCTGTCCGTCCCGCAGCAGAAGCTCGATGCGGTGATGGCGGTCTGCAAGCAGGAGTGCTGCGAGGCAGTCGTGCTCGGCCGCTTCACGGAAACGGGCAGGCTCGTCGTCAAGTATGCGGGCACGACGCACGCGGACCTCGACCTCCACTTCCTGCACAAGGGGCTGCCGGTGCGCGAGCGCCAAGCCTCCTACGTGGCGCCCAAGCTCGAAGAGCCCAACCTCCCGGCCGAGAGCGACCTCGCAAGCGCGCTGCTCGCGCTGATGTCGGACTACTCCATCTGCAGCAAGGAGTGGGTCATCCGCCAATACGACCACGAAGTGCAGGCTGCGTCCGCGGGCAAGCCGCTGTGCGGCCCGCGCGAAGACGGCCCCGCCGATGCCGCGGTGATCGCGCCCAAGCTCGGCAGCCTGCGCGGCGTCGTGCTCGGCAACGGCCTCAACCCGCGCTACAGCAAGATCGACCCTGCGGCGATGGCCGAATGCGCGCTCGATGAAGCGATGCGCAACGTCGTCGCGACCGGCGCCGACCCGGACTACACCGCGGTGCTCGACAACTACTGCTGGAGCAACACCAACAACGAGCAACGCCTCGGCGAACTGGTCCGCGCGAGCTATGCGATCACGGACCTGGCGCTCGCGTATCGCACGCCGTTCGTGTCCGGCAAGGACTCGCTGCACAACCAGTTCAAGACCCAGGACCGCCTCATCGAGATCCCGGGCTGCATCCTCGTCACCGCGATGTCGGTGATCGCGGACGTGACCAAGACAGTCAACTCGGCGCTCGCGAAGAAGGGCTCGAAGCTCGTGCTGACGGGCATCACGAAGGACGAGCTCGGCGGCTCGACCTACTACAAGACGAAGGGCCTGCTCGGAAAGAACGTGCCCCGCGTCGATGCCGAACTCGGCAAGAAGGTGCTGCACGGCGTGCACCGCGCGATCCAGCAGGGCCTCGTGCTCAGCGCGCACGACTGCAGCGAAGGCGGCCTCGCGGTCGCCGCGGCGGAGATGGCGATCGCGGGCAAGCTCGGCGTTCGCATCGACCTCGAATCGACGCTGGTCAGCGACGACCTGCGCGGCGCGCGTCCGGAGCGAGTGATGTTCTCGGAGTCGCAGAGCCGCATCCTGCTCGAAGTTCCCGCGGACAAGATCGCCGACCTGAAGGCCTGCATGAAGGACGCGCCGTTCTCGATCGTCGGCGAAGTCACCGGCGATGCCGACGTGCGGTTTGCGCGCGGCGAAAGCCGACTCGCCACCGTCTCCATCGCTGCGCTCGAACGCGCTTGGAAAACTCCGCTCGACCTCGACGGAACGCTGTGCAAGGAGATCGCCCAATGAGCGCTCCCAAGGTCCTCGTCCTCCGCGCCCCCGGCATCAACTGCGAGCGCGAGACGCACTTCGCGTTTGCGCGCGCAGGCGGCGCGCCGGAGTTCGTCCACATCACCGAGTTGCTGCAGAAGCCCGATCGCCTGTTCGACTACCGCATCCTCGCGGTGCCCGGCGGGTTCTCGTACGGCGACGACATCGCGTCGGGCCGCGTGCTTGCGCAAGAGATGAAGGGCCGCCTCGGCGACCGCATCACGCAGTTCCGCGACCGCGGCGGCCTCGCGATCGGCATCTGCAACGGCTTCCAGGTGCTCGTTCGCCTCGGCCTGTTGCCGTGCACGCGCGGCACGCTCGACGAAGAAGTCACGCTGACGCACAACCTCAGCAACCACTACGAGTGCCGCTGGGTCACGCTGAAGACGCAGAAGAGCCGCTGCGCGTTCTTGCCCGCAGGCCTCACGCTGCGCTGGCCCGCAGCGCACGGCGAAGGCCGCCTCGTGCCGAAGGACGACGGCATCGCGCGCTTGCTCGCAGACGAAGGCTACGCGGCGCTGCGCTATGTCGATGAACGCGGCGAGCCGACGATGGCCTACCCGCAGAATCCCAACGGTTCGCCCGAAGCGATCGCGGGCCTCACGGACAAGAGCGGTCGCGTGCTCGGCATGATGCCGCACCCCGATCGCAGCTTCTTGCCCACCCACATGCCCGATTGGCGCGCGACGCTGCAGCAACGCGGCTCGCTGCCGTTGGATGGCGACGGCATGGTGGTGTTCCGCGAGATGGTCAAGCAAGCGCGCGCCGAAGGCTGACCGATGCGCCGCGCGATCGCACTCGCATGTGCGATCGCGGCGCCCATCCCGCTCCACGGCTGCGGTGCCTGCCTGCAAGTCCCGCAACTGCTGCTCGACATCTTCGGCGACCACAACGTCCGCGACGTCACGTTCCGCTGAGCCTGCCGAATCCGCGCGCGCGACCTTGCGGATCCGCGCGCATGGACCAGACTCACGCCATGGTCACGCCGAACGCCGCCCCCAATCCACGTTGGGGCAAGTCGTCGCCTGCGTCAGGAGAACAGAAGTTCCTGGCGGGCCCTCGCAGCCGCCTGTCCGAGTTCTTCCGCGCGCTGCGCATCTTCGCCGAGTGCATCAAGGGCTTCCGCGCGCTGCACTTCTTGCCGCCATGCGTGACCGTGTTTGGCTCGGCCCGCTTTCGCGAAGACCACGCCCACTACCAACTCGCGCGCAACGCAGCGCATGGACTGTCGAAGGCGGGCTTCACGGTGATGACTGGCGGCGGCCCCGGAATCATGGAGGCCGCCAACCGCGGCGCGCGCGAAGCCGGCGGACTCAGCGTCGGCTGCAACATCGTGCTGCCGCATGAGCAGCAGCCCAACCCCTACATCGATCGCTTCGTCGAGTTCCGCTACTTCTTCGTCCGCAAGCTGATGCTCGTGAAGTACAGCTATGCGTTCGTGATCCTGCCCGGCGGGTTCGGGACGATGGACGAGTTGTTCGAAGTCGCGACGCTCGTGCAGACGGGCAAGGTCAAGAACTTCCCCATCGTGCTGATGGGCGTCGACTACTGGCAACCGCTCGTCGACTTCCTGCGCAACACGATGGCCAAGGAAGGCACGATCGACGAATCCGACGTCGATCGCCTCCTGCTGACCGACGACGTCGAGGAAGCCGTGCGATTCGTCGTCGATGGCGCCTCGCAGATGCTGCGGCCGCGGCGCAAGGCGAGCCGTCTGCTCGGCGAACGCCCCCTGCGCAGCGGTGCGAAGAGCGGCGCGAAGAACTGAGCTCAGCCGTCGCGGAAGTCGCTGCTGCGGAGGCCATACTTCTGCAGCAGTTTCTGCAGCGCAGAGCGCGTCATGCCAGCCTCGTCGGCGGAGTGCGTGACGTTGCCCTTGTGCTTCTTCAGCAGCCCTTCGAAGTAGCTCTTCTCCAGCGCCGCGATCGTGCGCGCCTTGAGTTCTTGGAACGTGCCGGCCGCGTCGCCATCGCCCATCGCGGTCGGCAGCGGCATTCCCGTGCGCACCTCATGCGGCAAGTCCGAGACCTTCAGCTGCGGCCCCGTCGATAGCGCGCATGCGCGTTCGATCGCGTTGCGCAATTGACGCACGTTGCCGGGCCAGTCGTAGCGAAGCAGCGCGTCGAGAACGTCCGGCTCCATGCCGAGGATCCCCGCAGGCGCGCCAAAGCGCCGAAGGAAGTGCTCAGCCAGCTCCTCGATGTCCTCGCGTCGCTCGCGCAGCGGCGGCGCCTGCAGGCGAACGACGTCGAGTCGATAGAACAGGTCTTGGCGAAAGCGCCCCTCTTGCACTTCGCGCACCAGGTCGCGGTTGGTCGCGGCGACGATGCGCACGTCGACCGGGATCTCCACGTTCGCGCCGACGCGACGAATCGCGCGTTCTTGGATCGCGCGCAGCAACTTGGACTGAAATGGCAGCGGCAGCTCGCCAAGTTCGTCCAAGAACAACGTGCCGCCATCCGCGACTTGGAACAGCCCCATCTTGTCTTGGGCCGCGCCGCTGAACGCGCCCTTCTCGTGGCCGAACAACTCGCTCTCAAACAACTCAGCCGGAATCGCGGTGCAGTCCACGGGCACGAACGGCTTGTCGCTGCGGCTGCTCGTGTCGTGCAGACGATGCGCGAGCAGTTCCTTGCCGGTGCCGCTCTCGCCTTGGATCAGCACCGACGCGTCCGTGCGCGCCGCGCGTTCGAGCAATGCGACCAGTTCGCCAAACGCAGGGCTGCGATAGACCAGCTTGCGGCCCGCGATGCCGGACTGCAGCCGGTCCTTGAGCCCTCCGTTGCCGAGCTTCACGCGTCGATGCGCGAGCGCTTTCGCCACGCGCTCGAGCAGGTCCTTCTCGGCATAGGGCTTGGTCAAGTAGTCGAATGCGCCCTGCTTGATCGCCAACACCGCGTTCTGGATGTCGGGGTGCCCCGTGATCAGCACGACCTCGATGTCGGGATCGCGCGACTTCACGGCGAGCAGCAACTGCATCCCGTTCATGCGCGGCATCCGCACGTCGCTGATCACGAGCGCAAACTGCGTGCGCGCCAACTCCTCCACTGCGGCTTCGGCGCTGGTCGCAACGAACGTCTCGTAGCCCTTGCGCCGCAGCAAGAATGCGCACGACTCGGCCATGTCCTCCTCGTCGTCGACGACGAGAATGCGCACGCCGGAGAGCGGGCTCATCCGCGCTTCCTCATGCGCGGCTTCTTGTTGCAGGAGCGGCAAACGCCGTAGATGCGCAAGCTGTGCCGCTCGATCGAGAAGCCGTGCTCCTTGGCGGCCGCTTCCTGGCGCTTCTCGATCTCCGCATCGTGGAACTCGACGATCGCGCCGCACCGCGTGCACACCATGTGGTCGTGATGCGCGTGACCGAGCACGTGCTCGAAGCGCCGTCCGCCATCGCCGGCATCGAGGCCTTCGACGAAGCCCGCCTGCTCGAGCACCGCGAGCGTGCGATACACCGTCGCGCGCGACACGCGAGGATCGACGGCGCGACTCTGCTCGAGCAACTCCTCGGCGGTGAAGTGGTCGTGCGTCGCAAACGCGGCGCGCACGATGCCCTCGCGCTGCGCCGTCCAGCGACAACCCTGCGCGCGGAAGTGCCGCGCTACCGTCTCCAACTCTTGCTCGGGGTTCACGACAAGGCAGCCTCTCCGCGAGCGTTCGCCCTTGTTAGGCGCGGGCGCCGATGTCCTTGCGGTAGTGCATGCCGTCGAACTCGATCAGCGCGAGCGCGTCGTAGCACCGCTTGCGCGCATCCTCGACGTCCTTGCCCATCGCCGTGACGGCGAGCACGCGGCCGCCCGCGGTGACCACGTCGCCGCCCTTCTTTGCAGTGCCCGCATGGAACACCTGCAAGTCCGGACCGGTCTTGACGCGATCGAGTCCGAAGATCGGCACACCCTTCTTGTAGTCGCCGGGGTAGCCGCCGCTGCACGCGACGACCGTCACGCACGGGCGCGGGTCCCACTTCGGCGCCTGCTGCTCCTCCAACTTCTCGTCGCAGGTCGCGATCAACAGCGGCACGAGGTCGCTCGCAAGGCGCATCAACAGCGGCTCCGTCTCCGGGTCGCCGAGGCGGCAGTTGTATTCGAGCACGCGCGGGCCTTGCGGCGTCAGCATGAGGCCCGAGTAGAGGAAGCCTTGGTAGGGCCGGTTCTCGCGGTTCATCGCGTGCACAGTCGGGAACACCACTTGGTTCTCGATCTGCGTCATCGTGCGACCCTGAATGTGCACCGGCGTCACCGCGCCCATGCCGCCCGTGTTTGGGCCCTTGTCGCCGTCGAACACCGCCTTGTGATCGCGCGCGGGCTCGAACGGAACGATCGTCTTGCCGTCCGTCAGCGTCATCACGGACAGCTCTTGGCCTTCCAAGAACTCCTCGAGCACCACCGTGCTGCCCGCGTCGCCAAAGCGTCGACGCTCCAGGCACTCGGCAACCGCGGCGCGTGCCTCTTCGTTCTTCTTGCACACCGTGACGCCCTTGCCGGCGGCGAGGCCAGACGCCTTCACCACGATCGGACCGTCTTCGCGCATGTCCAAGAACGCGCGCGCGCCGTGGGCATCCTCGAACGACCAGAACTGCGGCGACGGGATGCGGTGCCGGCGGCACAGCTCGCGCGCGTAGAGCTTGCTGCCCTCGATCTCCGCGGCGGCCTTGCTCGGGCCAAAGCACCGGATGCCGACCTTCTTCAGCTCGTCGACGATGCCCATGCAGAGCGGAGCTTCGGGGCCGACGACCACGAGCCCGATGCCGTTGCCCTTGGCAAAAGCGACGAGGCCTTTGATGTCCTCCGCCGCGACGTCGACGTTCTCGGCCACCAGCGCGGTGCCGGCGTTGCCGGGGGCGCAGTAGACCTTCGCCACCAGCGGCGATTGGCCGATCTTCCAGCACAGGGCATGTTCGCGGCCGCCGCCGCCGACAACGAGGACTTTCACTCGCGGGCTCTCTCTAGGGTTTCAGGGAACGGATCGCTCAGAACGTGAGGCGAAGACCATAGCGACGCACACGCCATGGACGAAGCGCTGCGTCCGCTTCTCGCCGCACACAGGCGCGGTGCCATCGGCGGCAGGAGACGGCCTCGGGGCCAAGTCGTCCGAGTGTCGAAAAACCCGTCGCATGACTTTCTCCGGCGACCTCACGGGAATCGGCCTCGGCGACGTATTCCAGAACCTCAACGGCAACCGCGCGACCGGCACGCTCCACGTGCGATGGGAACGCGGCGAACGCCATGTTCGGCTCGTCGACGGCCTCGTCGCGGGCTGGGCCGCGGGCCCTGGGCGGGAGTTGCCCTTGCTCGACCATTGCGTCGAGCGCGGCTACGCGGACGCCGAGAAGGTGAAGGCGTTGCAGGCCAACGCCAAGAAGCGGCGCAAGCGCCCTGCTCGCATCCTGCGCGACGAGAAGCTGTGCGACGCCGAGTCGATCGAGAGCGCATTCCGCGAGATCACGGCCGAAGGCGTCTACGAACTGCTGCAGCTGAGCGCCGCGCAGTTCGTGTTTCATGAGGGCGACGCGCCGCCCGAGACGTTTGA
>JACCDO010807761.1_pt1 | contig 10921 bp, 10 predicted proteins | sample 7446101 | NCBI WGS metagenome assembly JACCDO01 (sample SAMN15323440, study PRJNA562643) | freshwater metagenome | isolation source: river surface water | place: USA:Blue River Watershed | collected 2017-08-16
AATATCATTTTTACATTCATCGAACTATTGCTAAGCTTTGCGGTGCTGCTAAATGTTTTAATAGTCGTTAATTAATTGCTTTATCTGATTGCACAGCATCAGGGTGGTTAGCCAGCCGGAACCGGATAATCAGCTTTTGCGTCAAAACCATTGTTTCTATTCACCATTCATTTGAAATCTAGAACATCATGGACTTTGCTTTTTTGCTTAAAACTGGGATTGCCTTATTTGCCATCGTCAACCCGATTGGTTCTGTGCCGATTTTTATCAGCGCCACGCAAGGGTGGTCAGAAAAAGACAAGCAGCGTATTTGTTATTTGGTCGCGATTACTGTGTTTTCTGTGCTTTCGGTGGCGGCCTTGCTGGGTGAACATATCCTGAATTTTTTTGGTATTTCTATCCCATCTTTCCAAGTCGCTGGGGGCATATTAATCATGCTGATTGCCCTGCATATGTTAAACGGTAAACAACGCCGTAGCGGCAAAGCCACTGATAGGCAAAGCAATCTTGCAGATAAAGAGATGGTCGCCGTGGTTCCTCTTAGCGTGCCTTTATTGGCTGGTCCGGGCGCTATTAGCAGTGTCATTATTGCGGCGGAACAGCAACATCATTTCTTTTTTCATCTCAGCTTATTAATCCCTATCAGCCTAGTGGTGGCGATAGCATGGCTAGCCTTGCGTTTATCAGGTTATATTGCCCAACTGCTAGGGGTAATCGGCATCAATATCGTTACTCGCTTAATGGGGCTAATCTTGGCCGCCATGGCAGTAGAATTTATCGCCAAAGGCATTCAGGGCTTATTTGATCACATGTTTTAAACCAGCATGATCAGCTTGGCCACTTGTTTAGTATTTTTTTGCGCAAGGCTTAGCGCCATAGTCAGCAGGAATCAAAGCTGATCAGACAAACTACGTGCAGCTAATTGCTGTTTTTCTAATATTTGGTAATCATTATAAAAATTAGCGCCAATCACTCTCAGCGCACTACAACTCAATTTGGCGTGCTCAAACTGAATTTGCAAAGCATGTTTAAGCGCCAAGGATTCTACCTCGCTTTGAAAGTTTTTTATTTCCACCGCATGTTCACTGCAACTGCGCGCCGCAATGGCGACATTATGATGAGCGATTAAAGCAGGCACATCTCTTTGCTGGCTGGGGATACGCAGATATAACTTAATGGTATTTTTGCCTATCTGCATACTTTCCAAAATACTAAATTCATGCGTCCACCAGCTTTTGCTGACAGACCAATCATGTAGCCTTAATGCCGAGGTTTTTTGGCTATCCAGTAGGCGAGCAATTTGCTGGCTTTGTTGTTGGATTTGTGATTCTAATTGGTTTAATTGCAACAGTTGTTGTTGCAAAGATGCGAAGGCTAAATGGCTGCTAGATAACAGATATAAAAATAACAATTTCTTGGACATCGTTTTTATCCTCGCCTAAGGCCTTTTTTGTAAGTCCTCATAGAAAAAATAAAAGTGAATTAATCATTTATTATTATGCTTTTATGATACATATTTAAGACAATATAGTCAACATAAAATAACCACTATATTGGTCATTTATTAGCAGGCTGATAGACCCTTTGCAAAATACAAAAAACACTTTACTTTTTAAATGAGAATTATTATCATTACACTAAATCGAATAAATGAATTGAAGCAATTTAACTACACTTGATGATAGATTGAGATTTGATTGCCGCCATGCAAAACCTATTAAGACAGCTTGCCCATTCAACAGCCACCCCCCCAGGCAACAATGTTGCAGTGATTGCAACACATGAAACTTTGCGCCTATCTGCTGCGGCTTTATTGCAAGACAAGTCCGAATCAGATGCGGGCGCTAAGTTTCTGACTTTAGGTTTGGTGGCAATCGCCCATATCGTCCTGCTTTCAACCTTGGCCAACAATCACAACAGCCAGCCAGTTGATTGGCATGACCCTAAGCCTATCAGCGTTGCCTTTATCAATGAAGCGCCCATTCATGCGCAAGCCAAAGCCAGCCATGCACCTGCAGTAGTGGAAACTCGCCATATCACTCCAGTCAGCCAAGCTAAGCCTTTGCCCGCCACCATTAGCGCACCGGTTAGCGCGCCAACAGAAAAATCTATCAGCGAACCAAGCCCTAGCGCTAAAGCCAATACCGAGCCTAGCGACCCTGCCAAGCTTGATAAAGTTGCGCCCACTGAAGCGAATACAGCTAGCGCCAATAACAGCGAAAAAGCCAATGCTGAGGTGGCCATCGTGGCACCGAAATTTAATGCTAATTATTTGCAAAATCCTGCCCCAGAATATCCTAGATCTTCTCAGCGTCGTGGCGAGCAAGGCAAAGTGATGCTAAAGGTATTAGTCAATGCTGAAGGGCTTCCTGAGCGTGTAGTGGTCGAGCAGAGCAGCGGCTATGAGGCTTTAGATAAATCTGCACTACAAGCGGTAAAAAATTGGAAGTTTATTCCTGCCAGCAGCAACAATCATCCGGTCAGCGGCAGCGTGATTGTGCCTATTCGTTTTAATCTAGATTCTTAATTCCATCTATCTATCGCAATAAATCAGAGAGATTTAAATATGCATTCCGAGCTTAGTTTTATTTTGGCGGGTGGTCCCGTTTCAATTTCAGTGGCTATTATTTTGGTGGTGATGTCATTGTTAAGTTGGTTTGTGATTATTGAGCGTAGCATCAATCTGCTACGCGAGCGCTATGCGCAAAAGGCGTTTATTGCCGAATATGCCGCTTGTCATAGTTTGGCTGCGATACATCAAATTGAAGCTGCTACGGCAATGGCTGAATTAGCCAAAAAGGCCTTATTGGCAGCCGAACAGGCAGATAAAAACGCTAATCTTGCAACAGCTGATAGAGCAGATTTTGTTGCTAAAGTGGCCAACCGAATTATTTCTGATCAAAGTCAAGCAGAGCAACGTGGCTTAAGTCTGCTGGCCTCTGTGGGCAGTATTGCGCCATTTGTCGGATTATTTGGCACGGTGTGGGGAATTTATCACGCACTAGAAAGTATTAGCGTTAGTGGCCAAGCTACCTTAGACAAAGTTGCAGGTCCCGTGGGTGAGGCTTTAATTATGACTGCAGTTGGCTTGGCGGTGGCTATTCCTGCGGTGTTGGCTTATAACGCTTTGGTCAAAGCCAATTTAAATAACCAACATCGCTTAACGCGTTTTGCCGAAGAAATTCATAGCTTGCTAACCACCGGGGCTAGCCTGAATGTTAGCAACCCTGAGCAAACTTCTGCTTCTATCGCTTCTCTAGCACGTCCACGCTAATGATTAAACTAAATAAACATAGCATAGGCCTGCAACAAAGCGCACCCGCGCCAATGTCAGAAATCAATACCACCCCATTGGTAGATGTCATGTTAGTGCTGTTGGTCATCTTTATTATCACCGCGCCCTTATTGACCCACGCGGTGCGTATTGATTTACCTAAAGCGAATAGTCAACTGATACAAGAAAAACCGCAGATTGTGAATATTTCTATCGATGGCAACGCTAATATTTATTGGAATGATCAGCCTGTCGATAAAAATAGCATTAAACAAAAACTGATACAGCAAGCACAAGCCAACCCTCAGTCAGAAATTCATCTGCGCGCCGATAAACAAACTCGCTATCAGTTGCTAGCGGAAATTATGGCAGCCGCCCATCAAGCTGGCATTAGCAAGCTAGGGTTTGTCAGCCAGCCTGAGTAGTCAGCAAGTCAGTATGTGGCAATTTTGTTTAGCCTTGTTGTTGACTGTTTTTAGCGCGGTTGCTGCTGCTCACGCGGATTGTCCGCCCTATCAATTCTTTAGCCCCGACCAACAAGCAGAACATCATATACAAATCCGCCAGCAGCGTTTTGCCCATGCGGTGAACGATTTGCTGGTTGAATCTATAGGCTTAGAAGAGCCAAAATCTAGCCGCTTAAGCTTTACTCAACCATCGAATGATAGTCAGACAGATACGCAAAGCCAGTGTGATTTTCCTGTGGTGGTCGCGCTCAAAGGCGCAGATTGGGGTTGGCATATTGCATGGTTATCTAGGCTGCATAGCGGAGTGTTTTATGCCCGATTAGATAGCCAAGCGTGGGTCACTTCACCAGCCAAACGATTGTTTGATGGGCCAGTCAGCCAACTACGTTTTGAACAACAAGCGCAGCAAATTATTTTGCATCTGCAATTGACTGATGGCCAGCCAGCGCCAACCATGACTTTGCAATCTGACGATGAAGGTAAAGATTGGCAGCTGCCATCGCGCTAATCGACACTTAGTAAATCCTGCCAACGGGTAGTGTAGTTGGGGCTTTTATTGGCCTGACGCATTTTCCATTGATAACTTATCCCCTCACTAGCAAAGCGTACCGTATCGCGCCCCAAGCGCTGATTTAACTTATCTAATGTGGCCATTAGCTTGGGTCTAGTGTGTGTCGTAGCAGCAAATAGCGAGGCCTGTTGCAAGCGCACATCAGATAAATCGGCTAAACAAATGCCGGCTTTGGCATAACGATAACCGGGCTGATAAATCTGCTGTAATCCATATAAAGCGGCTTGCACCAGATGTCCGCTATCGTCGCTTGGCACTGGCAAGGCCACGCGAATACCGCGCTGATATTGCGCTTGTTGTGGCTGAAATGGATTGGTGCGCAGATACACATAGATACTGGCTGCCACAGAATGCTGAGCGCGTAATTTCTCTGCCGCACGGCTAGTAAAGCGAGTGACCGCTTCAGCTAAATCATGGTAAGTGACGATAGGCCGCCCGAAACTGCGCGAGCTTAGAATTTGTTGTTTGGCGGGTCGAATTTGTTCTAACTCAATACAAGCAACACCATTTAATTCGCTGACAGTTTTTGCCATCAACACACTAAACTGCTGACGCAAATATTCGCGGTCGCTATATTTCAAATCGTACACGCTAGCGATACCCATTGCTTCTAAGCGCGCTGCCAAGCGCCGCCCCACACCCCACACTTCGCCCACCGGAATATTTTGCAATAGCCTATCCAGTTGCTGGCAACTCATCTGATTAAAATTACACACGCCATTTAAGTCAGGGGTTTTCTTGGCGCAATGATTGGCCAGCTTAGCCAAAGTCTTGCTACTGGCGATACCGACACAGACTGGCAAACCTGTCCATTGCAATACCCGTTGCCGTATCTGTTGGCCATAGTTCAGCAAATCGCCGTGCATGCCAGTCAAATCTAAAAAACATTCATCTATCGAATACACTTCTTGCTGAGGGCTAAATTCATGCAATATCGACATCACCCGATTACTCATATCAGCGTATAACGCATAGTTGCTAGACAAGGCTTGCACCCCGTGCTGACGCGCAATTTGTTGACACTCAAACCATGGCGCACCCATGCGTATGCCTAATTGCTTGGCTTCATTGCTGCGTGAAATGGCGCAACCATCGTTATTCGATAGCACCACCACCGGTTGCTGACAAAGTTTGGGATTAAATACACGTTCGCAAGAAACGTAGAAGTTATTGACATCGATTAGGGCAATACTGCGCATGCTTATTTAAACCGACGAAATGAGCCTGTGACCACTCCCCAAATTTCGAACTGCATGCCTTCTTTGATATCAATAGGCGCATAAGCGCCGCTGCTATTGGCTGGCAACAAGCGTATGCTGCCGTCTTTTTTGCGGCTTAGCGTTTTGACAGTAAATTCGCCATCGACTACCGCCAACACAATATCGCCTATAGCTGCTACTTTAGAACGATCGACCACTGCTTTATCCCCCGGCAACAAGCCTACATCCATCATGGACTGGCCTTGTATGGTGACGAAGAAAGTGGCGTCTTTTTGGTCTATCAGAAAATCATTCGGGTCTAAGCGTTTTTCTACATGGTCATCGGCTGGACTAGGAAAGCCTGCGGCGACTTTGGAGCTGAATAGCGGCAACGCCAGTTTTGTACTGTTTAGGCTAGGACGTTGTATCTCGGATACCGCGTCTAAATCATTGGCTAAGCGTTTATGTTGATAGGCAGCAAGAAAGTCTTTAATCACTGCTGTTTGACTGGTAGGCACACGCAACACCGAGGTTGGCTCACGGAATTTACCTGTGCCGGCCTTGCGACCAGCACCCGGCGCACGCTTACGAAGATGAAAGGGATTATCATTACTCATGTAATTATTGTAACAATAATAATACTAGTGCGTCAAAGTATTTGCAGGATTCAGATTAAGCTTGCTGACGTTTTTGTTGACGGCATTTGTCAGAACAATATTTCACCTCATGCCATACCTTTTCCCATTTCTTACGCCATGTGAACGGCCGTTGGCACACACAACAAATTTTTTCTGGTAAGTGAGCCTTCTGTACGCCTTTCCTCAGTTCTCGCCTTTCATTGTTTTAGCCTTGCACCCAGCTAACTACGCTTGAGTCGCTGTAAGACAAATTCCTCTAGTGAGTTTACCGCAGAGTTTTCAAAGTTATGTTTTAGCAATGACACATGGATATCCTGTAGCTCTGGCACTTTATGTTCTTGGTCTATCACTTGCAAATCTTGTGGCACCATATTGTGCGGCAACACGGTCACCCCCATACCAGCTTTAACAGCGGCAATAGTGCTGGCATAACTTTGGCTAGAAAACACAATGCGCCATTTGCGCCCCATATTTTCTAATGCTTGAATCGCTCGGCTACGATATACACAGGGATGCGGTGATAATACTAAAGGCACACTATCGTCATCGCTTTCACCAAACAAATCCGCGTTACCAACCCAATCTAAGCGCTCTGACCAGACATCAATACCATTCGGAAAGTGTTCCGGACGACTCATTTTAACCACCACCAAGTCTAATTCTTTGCGCTTAAATTTCTCATACAAAGGCAAAGTTAAATCACATTCAATATGCAACATAATTCGCGGGTGCAATTCGGAAAACTCACTTAATACCTCTGACAAGAACACACTGGCAAAGTCTTCGGGCAAACCAAAACTTACCTCACCTTTTAATTCTGGGTGTTTAAAGTAATCCACTAACTCGTGATTAAGATGCACGATTTTTTTGGCGTATCCCAACAATATTTCGCCATCTGGGCTAAGCGTTAATTGTTTGCCACGTTCAAATAATTTGCGATCTAGAAACATTTCTAATTTAGAAATCTGTTGGCTAACTGCCGACTGAGTGCGTCCAACTCGCTCAGAGGCGCGAGTAAAACTACCTGTTTCAGCCACCGCGACAAAACATTCCAAGGTCAATGAGTCCAAATACATTATTAGATTTCCTAATAAGATAAATTAAATAAATTCGTTTTGCTAATAATATACCTTGCTTTAATATCCGCTTCAACAAAATTCGTTTATTCAAGGAGTGCTTGCAAAATGAATCAACTATTTCACTTTGATGCATTAAGCCTAGTCATGGTATGCCTGATAGGGTTTATCGGATTGGTGGTGATGTCTTTCTCATCGCGTTATTTGCAAGGCGATCGCAAAAAAAGCAAATTCTTTATCCTGACAGTGAGCCTTATGCTAAGCGTGGCCGTGTTGGTCAGCGCTAATTATTTGCCACTTTTTGTATTGGCTTGGGCGCTAAGCAATTACTTGTTATCGCGTTTAATGTTGCACAAAATTGAATGGGCGGCGGCGCGCGCTTCCGCCAACCTAGCATTAATCAACTTTGCCTTGGGTTTAATTAGCCTCACGCTGGGACTAACTATATTGGCATTGCACAGCCAAACCATGTATCTCACGCAACTTGAGCTAAGCAATTTAAACAGCCAATCTCAGTTCATCAGCGGCACTTTCTTGCTAATCGCCGCCATGACACAGTCAGCCATTTGGCCTTTCCATCGTTGGCTACTGAGTTCTTTAAATTCCCCCACTCCAGTGTCTGCTTTTATGCACGCTGGCTTGGTAAATGGCGGCGGGTTTTTATTGGCGAGATTTGCGCCGCTATTCCTCGGCCATAGCGAATTACTGCAATTGATTTTCGTGGCAGGCGCAATCACCGCTTTGCTGGGCACTTGGTGGAAATTAATGCAACACGATGTGAAAAGAATGTTGGCCTGTTCCACCATGGCGCAAATGGGCTTTATGATTGCTGAGTGCGGCCTTGGTTTATTTGCTGCGGCAATCTCCCATCTTATCTGGCATGGCATGTTTAAGGCCTACCTATTCCTAAACTCTGGTTCTGCCGCACAAGAAAAAAGAATTAGTGCAGCGGCAGCGCCAACTGTTTATCAATTAATACTTGCGCTGTCTTTTGGTTTAATCGGCACGTTCTTTTTTGCGCTGGCTAGTGGCAACAGTCTAGTACCAGCCAATACCAGCGTGATTATTCATATCCTAGCCTTAATTGCCTGCAGTCAAGGCGCGCTCACCATTATGCAAAGTATTAGCAAATTGCGTTGGATTTTATCTTTGCTTGCCAGCTTAATCATCGGGACTATTTATGGACTGAATCTAACTTTGGTGGAGTGGGTATTAGCGCCTATGCAAATCCATCAACCGCAATCCATGTTGGCAATCCACTGGTTGGTCATCGGACTAATGGTAGTGGCATGGCTATTGATGTTATTCAGAACTTCAGTACCGCAGTCAAATTGGTTGCCTAGTTGGCGGCTGAAACTGTATGTGCGCATGTTGAACGCTAGTCAGCCGCATGCCAAAACAATTACTGCCCACCGTAATCATTACCACTATTAAAGGGGGAAATTATGAAATTATTCAGTCAAGAATTAAAACATGCCGAGCACTTAGATGCCCAGGGTATGCGTCCGCTTGAAGATTATTCAATCTCTCATTTAAACAAAGTGATACAGCAAAGTTGGCAAACCATAGCGCCAGCTTGGCCACTAAAAAATATTATCGCTGTGAATCCATTGATGGGCTTTCAAGAGCTACCTTTTGAGCAAGCGGTAGAACAAGCCAGTCATCTGTTTCAGCAAAGCCACTTGCCACTGCCAATGCTGGATATCAATCGCGTCAGCATTAAATGGTTACAGGCATTTTATGACCAAGGGCAAGCGAGCATTGCCATGCCTATGCGTCATCTTGGCTTATTAAATAGCTGTGTATTAATGTTGCAATTTGATCACACTATTGTGTCCAAAGGCAGTTGGCAGCAACGCTGGCTGATGGATTTATCACAAGATCCTATCGAGGTGATTGCGGAATGTTTGAATATATTAGAAATCAATCCGCAAGAGCATCAGCTATTCCTTAGCTTGATGCTAAGCACATTGCCAGGCTGGGCAGCCTATACACAATACCGCTGCCAATGGGCAGATGTGGCTGATGCGCAATTACCCTATCCGGTATCGCATGCAGACTATTTGGCATTGCGTCTAGTAATTACTTGTTTAGTTTGGCGTAAAGCGAAAGATATACTGGTTTGGTATCGTTACAACAGTAAGCAATCTAAGCAAAAAGAGAAATACCAACAATTCTTTAATCAATTACAAAAGAACGAATCAAACTACCAACAAAAATTGCTCTCGTCATTAAGCAATCAAAGCAAGCCAGCTCAAACTACTAGAGCTGATGCACAGTTAGCGTTCTGTATTGATGTACGCTCAGAGCCATTCCGTAAAGCATTCGAGGCAACGGGGAATTATCAGACTTTAGGTTTTGCCGGCTTCTTTGGTCTGCCGATTGCTTTACATGACTCTGTTACCGACGAGCAACATGCTTCATGTCCGGTGTTACTAAAACCTGCGCATACCGTTGAGCAATCGCCATGCTGTCATCTGCATGACCATCATGAGGCACATCAACGCATAGAGGGACTAAAGAGAATTTTTCAATCGCTGAAATATACCTTTGCAGCGCCATTTAATTTAGTCGAAACACTAGGTCCGATTACAGGCCTTTGGATGGGAATAAAAAGCATATTCCCAAGCACCTCAGTATTACTCAAAACTAAGTTGCGCCAACAAATTAGTCCAGACCATGATAAGCAGTTGGATTGCAGTGCTATCCCTAAAGCGACGCAGTTGCAATACGCTGCTAATGCTTTAACGATGATGGGACTGACAGAAAATTTCGCTGCGGTAGTGATGTTCTGCGGTCATGGCAGTAGCACCCAAAATAATGCCTATGCAACAGCCTTAGATTGTGGCGCATGCGGAGGACGTCATGGCGGCGGCAATGCACGCGTATTAGCCAATATGCTGAATGACGCTGAAATTCGTCATGGCTTGGCAGAAATGGGCATACACATTCCTGCTGATACCACCTTTGTCGGCGCAGAGCACAATACCACAACAGATGAATTAGATATCTATGAAGAGGATATCTTGGTGGATATCCAAGATAAGCTAGCAAAAATTAAAGCAGATTTGCTACTGGCAAGAGATAGAAATAGTGCTTGGCGTCTAGCGCGTTTATACCCTAATAAAACCACTAATGCAGCCGCAGAGAAAACCAAACAGCATGCCTTGGATTGGGCACAAACACGTCCTGAATGGGGACTCTCTGGCAACGCCAGTTTTATCGTGGGACCACGTTGGCTAACAGAAAAAGTAGATTTGCAAGGGCGCTCATTCCTGCATTCTTATGAATGGCAAAAAGACCCGCAGTTGCAATCTCTCACCACTATCCTGACTGCCCCTATGGTGGTCGCTCAATGGATTAACTCGCAATACTTTTTCTCTACTTTGGATAATGTGGCTTACGGAGCCGGTAGCAAGGTGAGCAAAAACATCGTAGGCAAATTGGGCGTCATGCAAGGCAATGCTAGTGATTTGATGAACGGCCTACCTTTGCAATCGGTGTTTATTGATGATCAGCACCCCTATCACCAATGTCTGCGCTTATCGGTCATGGTGTATGCGCCAAAGCAAAGTATTTTATCGGTGATTCAACAACAAGCCATTTTGCAACAGTTATTTGGCAATGGCTGGGTACATTTATTCTGTATAGACCCAGAGTTGAATCAAACATTTACCTTATCTCGGGAGTTGCAAT
>JACCDO010605587.1_pt1 | contig 10919 bp, 9 predicted proteins | sample 7446101 | NCBI WGS metagenome assembly JACCDO01 (sample SAMN15323440, study PRJNA562643) | freshwater metagenome | isolation source: river surface water | place: USA:Blue River Watershed | collected 2017-08-16
ATACATCCGTACCTGTGACGCGATTCATTGCAACCGAACTTGAAGAGGGTTGAACAAAGGTGACTTTATGCCCTTGTCCTATGTTGAAGCTATTCCAATCTAGCGCCATCTTGTCGCTAGATTGCGTGATCGTCATTTCTTTGCCGGACTGCGTAACTTGTCCTTGACCATAGGTCAAGCTGCCTCCTTCAGGTAAGCCACCAGCAAAAAGTAATGATGATGAAAAATTTACTATGCAGGCAGAAAGTGCAGCGTATAACTTATTGCGAGCAAACAAAGCTTGTGTGATTTTTTTGCTGGATGAATTCACTGATCTACCAACCACACTCGCGAATTCAGAAACGACAATTGAACATTGCCGTGCCTCGTTCCAAATGGTTGTAAAAATCTGATTCATACAATCACACGCAATTCAGCGCCAAAAAAATTGGCGCACCTAGATAGAAAGATACTTTATAAACAATACTTTAGTATTGTATTCTACGGGTCTCTAGCGCATAGTGGCTAAAAGTGAAAAGGTGAAATACATACTGGTTTAATCGTATGAAACCATGCGGCGATAACAGTTTATTAATATTTAAATAACTATATGGCTATCATAATTAAAAAAGTTAATTAAATAGAAATTAGTGCGCAAAGTTAGGAATTGAATAAATAGAAAAGGAAGACGATGCTACAAATAAGACCAAACTGTGAATGTTGTGATGTTGATTTAGCGGCTAATTCATCACTGGCTTATATCTGTTCATTTGAATGCACCTTCTGCGAAGACTGCACAAATAACAAATTACTAGGGAAATGCCCTAACTGTTTAGGTGAATTAGTGAGAAGACCTATCAGACCTGAGAAAAAACTATTATCAAACCCTGCTTCAACGAAAAGAATAAAAAAAGAACACTACTATTAAAACTCGCAGAAGAAACTCACCAATGCAGGAATGCGAAACATAGCAAGGTTGTATGTAGTTATAAAAGCAAACGTTATTAGCAAGAGTAATTTGATTAAAAACAGGTTTATGCTCATAAAATAAAACGAAAATGCAATAAACCTGTAAAGTTCATATCATAGAATTCAATCGGATATGACGTAAAAAAGTAATTCATACTTTTTTGTCAAACGCCTAGGATCAAACATGCCCAAACATCAGACCTACTTAACCAGCCTAGTATTAGGACTGGGATTTTTATGGATAACCCCTGCTATGGCGATAGAAGAACCACGATATGAGGTTGTAGCTGTAGATGGTCAATTTGAAGTGCGACATTACGCACCCATATTGATAGCAGAGACTATAGTTGAAGGTGATATGGATGCAGCATCCAACAAAGGGTTTAGGTTAATCGCTGATTTTATATTTGGGAATAATCAGCCGTCTGACACAGATAAAAAATCAAAAATAGCGATGACTGCCCCAGTCACTGTGGAGCCACAATCTTCTAAGATCGCCATGACTGCACCAGTGACCGTTGAGCCACAAACAGTTGAAACCAATATGAAAACTGCTAACACATGGCGCATTAATTTTGTCATGCCCAGCCAGTACACATTGGCAAATATCCCCAAACCAAAAAACAGTGCCGTAAGTTTGCGCGAAATACCGAGTAAATATTTTATTGTTCACAAATACTCGGGATTTAATATGATGTCTAAAGTACAGATTAAAACTGATGAAGCAATAGCATGGGCAACAAAGCGCTCTTATAAAATTGTAGGCTCGCCACAACTCTCGCGCTACGACCCGCCGTGGACGCTACCCATGTTTAAACGCAATGAAATCATGATAGAAATTTCAGCGCCGTAAATCATGGTGTTAGTGATTTACATATATGTTCAGTATTAAGTTTGATGGTTTGACTAAGCCCTAAGAAGTTAAGCCTTATTTTTAATCGGTTTCCTGATAGGTAAAACAAAAAACTAATAAAAAAAAGCAGTAACGGCAAAAAGATCATAACCCAAGCATTATGTGAATTAAGCAAAGGTAACGCCGCCCAAAGTAGTAAAGAACCTATACAAGACATCAATCCCAAGCCTAGAAAAAGAATACTCAGTACGTACAAGATAAAACGAATTTTCATCGCCCTTATTACGCCTCTGAATTCTTTAAAAATTGTTTTTTTACAGCTAGCAAATAGAAGTACTAACAGCTTAGGCTGGGTAATAATTGATTTAGTTATCCCAAATAGCATTAGTGCGATTTAGTATGATGACTAGAATCACTACGAGACATCATTCCAACAATAGCAACCACTGCAGCGCCGATACTTGCAGCAATCAAAACCGCTTTAAATGGCTCATTACGTATCATATGTGAAGCATGATCCATTAAATCATGGCTCTTTTTTTCTAACATATGCTTACCTTTGTTAGCAGCATCTATACCTTGATGCGTTAAATCATTAACATGATCTGATATACGGCTGGATGCATGATTTAAAAGCGGCTTGGCTTCCCGCATAAGATCATTTACCGTTTCTGAAATATCCGAACCTAGTGCTTTTACTTTATCAGTTACAAATTTAGTTTCACTCATCTTGCACTCTCTTTCTTAGTAAATGTGGATAACAAGATAGAGTCTATTGCGTGTAATAGTATCTGTCTGCCTACCAGCACACAAAGTAAATAAATTTCTAAGCATTGCATTAACAGACTTCAATAGAATAACCACTGCTTTTTACTATATTACAAAACAACCTCTCTATTGCGTGAGCAGATGTTCCATCAACCAATCCTAGCTCAATTTCAAAAAAAGTATCATCTAGTGCTAAAAGCATATCCAGACTCTTAGGCGAGAACCAAAACATCGAACCAGCAGGAAACACAAAATATTGGAATTTTAATTTAAGGAATTTGGAAATTGACCCCACAATATTTCCATCAAACAGCATATTGTGATCATTATGTGAAATTAAATATTTTTTAGGAACAACCATTCCAATTTTTGAATTATTTTTAAAACGCAAAAATATTTCTTTAACTTTATTAGAAGAGCCAATTAATTCATTAAAAATATCGTTGCGAATTTCATCGCCATCCAATCGATAAATGCTACGTTTAGAATGAATTTTACATATCGCCACATAACCAAAATTATTTATAATTTTTAGCATGCGTATAAATGGCAAAATATCACGACCACGATTTTCCACTAAATCAATATAAGCATTGGGAAAATCAGTAATAATTTTTTTATGCCCTGAAAGGGTAGTGACGCTAATATAAAGATCAAAATTATGATTTTCAAATGAATTTAATAAATATGAACGAATACTGGGCCATAGATCTTCATAATATAGATGAATAATAACTGCACAGTCATTTTTTCTTGATAAAGGAATATTTTTATTTATCCTAGGCAGCTCATCTGCATCATAATTACATATAACATCGTAAGTAGTTTGCAGATATCCATAACCGAATTTTCGATCGGGCTCTAAATGCGTCCCCTCTGCCCATTCATTCCAAGCATTGACAAAAACTAGCTTTTCATCATTACTATATTTAGGATTTGAATAAACTTTATTCACTAAAGAAGAAAGCCACTGCTTATACTTCAACAAACTAAAATTATGAAATATGTGACTATTATTTTTCTTTCGTGCTGTATTGTCCCAGGACAGCATCGTACATCTAAATAATTTATAATCAGGCTCTTTACTAATTATGGCATTTTCAACTACTTGATCGTAGCTAAAGATTTGACCAGTGTAGTCGGGGTTAATAATATCGACATCATTATTTATATTCCCAGACTTACTATTATGTGGATGGAACTCCACTGCAGCATCAAAATCAAAAGGCTCCGGAGTGCTAATCCCGAATGTCTGCGCAGAAATAAGATATAGACCAGGAAATCCGTTAAGTACCATCTCATTACGCCAAATTTTCGCAGTTGTAGCTATATTCGGAATGAGATTAGCCCTATAAATTATTAAAACAGGCTTGCCATGTATGCATATATAACGCTCATCTTTAAAGTATTTAAGTAAATGTCGAATAAAAGCCAGAGAATCTTCATCACTATGATTTTGCGAAATTAATATTTCATTCTCTTGACCATCCCATCTACGTGTCCAATTTTCATTCGCCCAGGTAAGACAAAAAGGCATAGCTACATTTTTATTAGATAGCATCATTTCTAATGGCTTATCCATCAGAATTTTTCCACCAAACCAGTAGAAATAATAGCTAAAGCCATATACTCCATATTCTTTGGCTAATTTAGCTTGTTCTTCCATAACTTCTGGAATACGAAGATCATAATAGCCATTATGAATTGGGCAATGAGGTTGGTAATGACCAGTGAAATTTGGCTTAGCCTTACCTACGTTTGTCCATTCAGTAAAACCCTTGCCCCACCATGTATCATTTTCAGGAAAAGGATGAAATTGCGGTAGATAAAAAGCAATTAACTTTACTAGCGGGGAAATTGGAGAATTTTTTTGATAGTCGATGTATTTATTCGATGTAGAGTCAAACTCAATGCGTAATATTTCTGGCTTAGTATCTAATTTTTTTATTAATTCCGTATCTAAATTTTTGTTCTTTATTTTGTGTATCTGAATAATTGATAACCTATTTCTTATTCCATTAAATCCTTCATTTTTATAAATAAAGAAAACTTTTAAGATTAAATTAATGATTCCATTACTATTCTGCATTACTGGATATTTTTTTATATGCTTATTTATTTTTTTAAAAAATAAAACAGTCGATCGAATCGGACTCGTCAGACGCCAACTAGTTGATTCGTGAATTGCCGAAATTTCTTTTTTTGCAATAATGATATTTTGCTTTAATAAATTTATTTCATTTTTTGCAATCGCACCAATTTTTTTATATTTTTCAATTTCCTCATTTGAAAATTCAATTCTTTTTTTATACTCTTTAATCTCACCTTTGTATTCATCTTGTAATTTACTTAAATCTTTAAGCTGATTAATTAAAACTACTAGTCTATTTTCAAGTGAATTATGTTTACTTAATAAATCATTCAATTGTCTTTCATAATTACTAATTTGCATTGTTTGACGATTTAGTTCAACACTATCGGGGTGTAATTCTTCCTTTAGTATGGGGATGTTCTGACTATATGAATATCCACAAAATGCTGCAGGCTCTTTATCAAGAATATGATTTTTAAAATTGGTTTGATAAATCTCATTCTTTAAAAACACTGCCACAAAGTCATTCCACATACCCTCTTCGTCTATAGGGCCTAGTTTAGGTGCGATGAAAGATTCTAAAAGAAGAGCAGATTTACCTTGGCTCTTTGCCCATTTAACCAATGAGTGGCCAGCGTCAGGATAGAAACGCCAACCATCAATAGGATATCGATGTACTTTGCCATTACTTGGAGCGTTTACATACAACAATCCGTCAGGTTTAAGTATTCTCAGACATTCAAGGAATAGTATCCAAAAAAATTCAGCATGCTCAAATACTGAACTACAAATTACTGAATCAACTGAATCTGATTCAAATGGAAGTTGATAAGGATCAGCCATCAGTACATCAACTCCTGGTCCAGAAACAAAGTCAACACCAATATAGATAGCATTTACCGGTGAAAACTGACGTAAAGATCCATTAATATCCTGTGAGCCAATCTCGACTATCCTTAAAGGGTAAGCATCATCTCTATTAAGATAAATAGAAATAAACATTTCACCATATTTAAGTGCGGATTTATGCATAATCAATCTAACTCTGAATACTAAGTACAATTGAAGACATAGGTAGTCCTAGTATTCCAGTAGCTATACTAGTTGATTCAGATCGAAAAAATAAAGCATCGTGAATCCAGTGTTGATGAATATGGTCATGCTGCGAACCATGTGCTATTGCAGGGCACACTGAATAATCACCCGCTGAAAGTCTAGGCATTTGAAATCTAAATTCTGCTGTTATCTTACTATTTGCATCACATGACTGAGGGTTATCGGAATAGTTAAGACAAGTGTTTTCGCCAAATAAAATTTGTCCCAATCGATCTTTTATATAAAATCCCATAATGATGGATTGCATAGCTATATGGGCTACGGCGCGTATCCTTAAGACTATATGTTCCCCTCCGACTATCCACGACAGAGGATGATTTTCAGCATCTAGAAAAATGACATCTATAATCTCCGCTTCTTTTTTTCCGAACGATAGAGCGTTGGGATTAAATTGAAACAGCTTTATATCGTTACGTAAGTTACTTGAATTGATAAAATCTTGACGTTGATCTTTTAAAGGCTGTGATAACAATAACTCTGGTTTTATCATTATTTTTTGCCTACTGCCGCCTGATCCTTGTACCGATTCAAAGAAGGCTTCTAAATAGCGTTCACATACTGCCTTGGCTGTACCAATCGCTATGAATTTTCCTTGATCTATCCAGATAGCTTTATCACATAGACTGCGTACTGAAGACGTATCGTGACTTACAAATATGACTGTGCCTTGCTGCATAAAACTGCGTAGAAAACGCATACATTTTTGAGTAAAAAAGGCATCACCTACAGCTAGCGCTTCATCTATTACGAGAATATCGGCATTCACATGCGCTATGACTGCAAATGCCAATCTCACTACCATACCGCTGGAATAGGTCTTTACTGGCTGATCTAAAAATTCACCTATTTCTGCGAATTGAATAATGTCTTCTAGTCTTTGATCAATTTCCGTTCGTGATATTCCTAGAATTGCACCATTTAAATAAACATTTTCTCGCCCTGTAAATTCCGGATTAAATCCCGAACCTAGCTCTAGTAATGCAGCGACCCGACCTTGGGTATATACACTGCCTGTGGTTGGAGTCAGCGTTCCACAAATCATCTGTAATAAAGTTGATTTACCACTTCCATTGCGACCGATTATCCCTAGTGTTTCTCCTTTTTTAACTTCAAATGAAACATTATTTAGCGCCCAAAAATCTCGATAGTAATTTTTCGGTTGCTTATTAATTAATTTACTAAGCCTAGGCAATACAAACTGTTTCAGCCTATCTCTAGGGTGTTCATAGATTGCATAACATTTCCCCAAATTCTCTATTTTGATAGCGATCTCAGAGCACATCGGAAAACCCTTTCCGTGTATTCTGAAACCACACAAAGCCTAAGTAATAAATGGATAAAGAAAATAAAAATAAAAGTAATACTGATGGAAAATCTGGCTGACTCCCCCAAAACATTACTATTCGCGCTTGATCGATGACTAGCGTTAATGGATTGAGTTGAAAAATAAAACGATATTTTTCCGGGATAGCGGTAATAGGATAAAAAACTGGGCTCATAAATAATAAAACATTGAGCATCATTCCTATAAATTGGGATACATCTCGTAAGAACACCCCAAGGGAAGCAAGAATCCAACTTAGTCCCAATATAAATAAAATATATGGGGTAATTACAATCGGTAAATAAAGTATTGTTACCTGCGGCATTCCTATAAAAATACTATAGGCAATTACCCATATGAATAAGCTAATTAGTCCGTGAAATAATGCTGCAATCATTATTGCAACAGGAAGAATATCTAACGGAAAAATTACCTTTTTTACATAATTTATATTCGAAGTAATAATAGTAGAAGCACGAATTAGACACTCTGAAATTAAATTAAATACCAATAAACCAATAAATAAAAGTAATGCAAACTCTGTTTTGGTTTGACTTATCGCATTCCAACGTGCTTTAAAAACTTCACTGAATATGAAGGTATATATACTCAGCATAAATAAAGGATTAAAAAAAGACCACATTAAACCTAGAACTGAGCCTCTATAGCGAATAAGGATTTCTCGCTTAGAAAATTCTTTAATTAATTCCCTGTGTATCCACCAATTTTTCACTATTTGGCTCGGCCTATAGGGGTAATTTTGCATAATCATTAGGATGTAATTTTGGTTTTCAAATTTTGATATATAAATTAATTAATTATTTTTATAATTTATTAAATATAATTGCTGTATACAGACCCAAATTTCCTAATAGAGTTTGACGGTATATTTTTATATTTTTAATTTTATGTATTCTTTGATTTAATTTTAATTTTCTTAATTGCATGAATTCATTAAGAGTTTTTTTATTCTCTTCTGATAGTAAGTGACTTATTTTTATTAATGCTGATATATTCTTATCGTTATATTCTTTAAATTTTCCTTTTATTAACAAATATATTCTTAATAAACGTGATTGCCACGTTATATTACAACCCACTAAATTTGATTCATGCTGTCTATAGCGTAAGGATGGATGATTATCATATTTAACAAAACCACCACAACCAATAACTAATAAATACATCCACCAGTCATGCGTAATCACTGGAATATCTGCACCTGCTTCTATTAATAATTTTCTTGCTGATTGATTGAAAAGCATGGTGTTGCCGCCACCAATATTTTGCACTAAAGCATTAGCAAAACTGGGGGGCTTATCGAATAATGGAGAGAGTCCTATTGCATTATTTTTTTTATCCACGATGATCGTTCTAGAGCAATAGAGAGCTGGCCTATCGTTGTTAATATTTCTTATAAATTTAATTGATCGCTCTAACTTATCTGCAACCCAAATATCATCCTGATCCGAAAATGCGAAATAATCAGCATTAATAGATTTATTACATGCAAGTGTGAGAAAATTTTTAACGAATCCTGATTTAGGGCCTGAGTAAATAACGACTCGTCCAACTTCGTATTGTTTTTTAAATTTATGGATTATTGCTAAACATTCTTTGCAATCGCCATCATCTGAAACATAAAGTCTCCAGTTTTTATGTGTTTGATTTTTAATTGACTCTAATTGTTCTTGTAAAAATAATTTCCCATTAAAAATACAAAGAAATATTGCTACACTTGGTTTCTCTCTGGAAATTAATGAAGTTGATTTAACTAGCCTCAACCTTATCCTGTCTTTTATCAGCGTTTCAGGTATAGGGTAGTGCTTGTAAGCAATTGATTTTTTTCTTAGTTTATTCATTTCGTAATTTAATTTCTTTAACTAACTCACATTTCTTGCAAAGAGTTATTTAATTAATAAATTAGCAATATGAATAAAGTAGCTTTAATAAAATACTTTCAAAAATTTAAATACTTTTTTGCATAATGCAATTCCATTTTTAAATAATTGAATTCGTTAAAATCTCTTTTATCGTTTATTTTTTATTTTCTCTAAGAAATTTTTAGGGCATAAGCATCTTCAGTTGTAGAGATGTCATTTGACTTTTTTTCTTATCAGTTCAAAGAGGTAAGTAAGATTTTCGGTGGCCTTAATATTGATTCTTTTGTTGCTTTACTTCTATCCATGAAAAAACTCTCTCTTTTCTTACTCCTGATCAGTGCCGAATTTGCCCATGCTGATTGGACTCCCGTAGCAGCATCATTTAATGATCCCAAGCTTTATATAGATCCCGACGCAATAAAAATAATGCTACCAGGTAGGCTGCAGGCGTATCACATTGCTGATTACGCACAGACTCAGATTAAAAATGGTGATGAATTCAGATCAGAGATGTTTGGCTATGAATACGACTGTGATAAATCTGTTTTCCGTGAGATGGGACACACTTGGTATAAAGGTGGAATGGCAAGTGACTTGGTTGTCTATTTCAGCAAAGGTGCTTGGACTTGGACTACGCCAGAAGCTGGTAGTAAGGAAGAAGTGTTATTGAAAGCGACTTGCAAATAAATTTAAGCTGACGCAGCTCACGCTACGGCAGCTTAAATTAGAAGTTAGGCATGATCCGCGTGCGCTGACGGTAAAGTTTTTACCAAGATCAAAGCAATCAAGCTAATGGACGCCATCACTGTCAGATAGTAGCCAACGTATTGCAAACCTAAGTTGGTGGCTAACCATGTTGCGACATACGGAGCAAATGATGCTCCCAAAATACCGGCTAGGTTAAAGGCAAGTGATGCACCAGTGTAGCGAACTTCGACATCAAATAAATCTGACATTAAGGTACCTAAAGGGCCAAAGCACATTCCCATTAATGCCATACCTAGTGACAGGACGATAACAACCGTAGTGCTTCCTGCTTGCAGTAAAGGGCCAAGGAACACGCCCAAAATCATGATGCCGATTGAACCGAGTATCAGAGCTGAGGTTCGTCCACGGCTATCGGAGAGTTTTGCTGAGAGTGGAATGGCCAAAGCAAAAAATACGATAGATACCAATTGCAGGACTAGAAATTCTTGTCGGGTATAACCCAATGAACTTGTCGCCCAACTCAGAGTAAAGACAGTAATTAAATAGAACAATACAAACTGTCCCATACCAGACAAGGTACCGAGTATGAGTGCGCGTGGATGCTTTTGAAATAAGGCTAACATCGGCACTTTAACGCGTTCATTTTTATCTATGACTTTCTGAAATTCAGGGGTCTCAATAATATTCAATCGGACATACAGTCCCACTATCACCAAGATAGCACTCGAGACAAAGGGAATGCGCCATCCCCATTCTAGAAAATCAGCTTCAGGTAATTGCGTTGTTAAAAGTAAAAATGCTGAACCTGATAAGAAAAATCCTATCGGTGCGCCTAATTGAGGAAACATGCCGTACCAAGCACGTTTTCCTTTCGGTGCATTTTCTGTAGAGAGTAAAATCGCCCCTCCCCATTCGCCACCTAAACCTAGTCCCTGTCCAAATCTAAATAATGCAAGAAGTATAGGTGCGATGATGCCTATCGCAGCATAGGAAGGAAGACAACCTATCAACACGGTTGATAAGCCCATAGTCAAAAGCGAAGCAACGAGCGTTACTTTGCGACCTATGCGATCACCAAAATGCCCAAATAAAGCTGAACCTAGAGGGCGCGCAATAAAGGCCAAACCAAACGTTGCTAAAGACTGCAGCATCGCCATGCTAGCGCTTGAAGAAGAAAAGAAAATCTTGGGAAAAACGAGTACTGCTGCAGTGCCAAAAATATAAAAA
>JACCDO010722802.1_pt1 | contig 10919 bp, 5 predicted proteins | sample 7446101 | NCBI WGS metagenome assembly JACCDO01 (sample SAMN15323440, study PRJNA562643) | freshwater metagenome | isolation source: river surface water | place: USA:Blue River Watershed | collected 2017-08-16
ACCTTTCTTGGGAAAGACTAAAGCTTTGTTGATATCTCTTTGCTGTCCTTGGGGAACTTCAACACCTGTACCGATTTCTTCTATGTCCATTCTTTTCCTTTCACCCTAAAAACCGATGATCTGGTAAATTAAAAACGGTGGAAAGGAAAAACCTTCTGTGAAAAATTTCAATTTTGCGTTATTTGTACGTCTTCCGCTGCAGAGAAAAAAGAGAAGGTTTCTTTCTCCTCTTTGCAGAGTGAGTCATTTCCACTCGTTGAGGTACCAGCTCGTGTCGGGTTCTCCTCTTTGATCCTTTTTTTACAAATAATTTGGTTAAATAAAAAAAATGTCTAAACGAAAGGCTGAATCTTCCGAAGAAATAGAAGATTATAAGTTGAGATTGGTGTTAACAGAACAAAAGCTTTTCGATTTGCAGACATACGCGTCGGAGTTGTTAAAGGCTACTAATGATGGGAAAAGTGGGATGACCAAGAGCACAAGAGCTTTTTATGATCCTCTGTTGAATATGGAAATCAAAATTTTGCGGGAGCGAGAAGTAGAACTCTCAACCCGTGTCGAAGATTTAGAAAAATCCTTAAGCAAGTCAGGTAAGAACTTCACAGTCAATGAAGAGCTGGTCCTCTTGCGTCGAGAAAATGAAGAATTAAGAAATCAAGTAGGTTCGATTGGAATTCAAATGCAAAAGGTAAAAGAAGAAATGATGGAGGCTAAATTGAAGGTAATGGCCACTCGATTGGGGGGAGCGACGAAGTATATTGAGGACCTTAAAGCGGAAAAAGAAAAAGTTGCATCGGAAGTGTTTACTCTAAAAGCTCGTGTACGTGATTTGATGGCAAATGGAGGGAAGGGTGCTGCAAGTAAGGATGATGATGATGATTCAAACTCCGACGCCGACCAATTCTCCTCATTCTTTGCCGCTGCGAAGGCCAAAGACATGAAGGCGGAACCCGACAGCGACTAGCGAATTATAAAAAAAATGTGTGCAGAAAGGTTTCGATTGATTATATTGTGTATAGTACGCTACAAAGATATAATATTGTGCTATAACTTCTCAACCTTCTCATCGAATCTACACCGTTCGAGTGATCGACACACATTGCTTAAGGGCGCTGTGAGGGGCGATCAACATATGTATCGTACATCATCAGCTATAGAGAGAGATGTCATTCCAACTTCAGCAACAACTCGCTACCATCGCGTGCACTCACAGTCTAGCCCTCCAGCGGTCATGGTACTCCCTGCCCGCCATCTCAGTGAGTCGACTTGCAGCCCGTTGAAAGGCAAATGATAATTCTTGTACAGATGCCAATTCACCGTGCAAAATACGTACTATGTCAGCTTCCTCCTCTTCCTTCTCTGTCCCAATATTGTGATCATTCTGCGCGTATTCACCGGGAATAGCTGTGTTGTCTGCGTTGGTTGTTATTGCTGGTTGACGAGCAATGCGCAGCATGGCGAAGCCTTGCTCTTCACCTCGAGCATGTCCTTCCATATGCTTAACACCATGCGCGGGAGTCTGCACAATTCCGGATACTCTTTGTGCCGCCTGTTCCTGTCTCGGAGCTACCTGCCCCGCTGCCCCTTCGTGGGCATCACCTGCACTCAGCATACTTCGATCGTTGAATGCAAGAAACAGTTTCTTCGGCTCCGCAGCTCCTGCCCAATACACTCTTGTGTACGTATCATACAATGTATCGATTAAGACAATGAATCTACGCGCCTTGTCGTGTTCCAGCACAGACAACAAAGGCACTTTATCGATGAACACCGTATGAAATTGACTGCATAAAGCTTGAAAATCGGAAGCACCACGATCGGCTTCACATAGATCTGCAAAAGAAAACCATGCAATACGCTTACGATGCACTGCAAGGTCGGAAGGTGTACGTGTAGTAAATGCAGCAGGGACGGGAAGCGTACGACCCATCATAACTGGGACGAGAACACTGGCGGGGACTTGTGCTTTGCCGTTGGTATCCTCATTTCCAATGGCAATAAATTTATCCCATAAAGCTTTTGTGCGCATTTTTGAATCTTGGTGCTCAGCCGGTATAGAACCTGGAGTGTGGGTGGCGAAGCCGATGGGGGGCAGCTCGGGAGTGGCCGCAGATACGATGACATAGGTGTCTTCCGAAGGCAGCACTTTGCTCCGATAGTCCAAACTGCTACCTATATTCCGTATAATACATTGGTTCACTAACCTGTGCAAAAACGGCTCGAAGTAGCTGCGGTTGATACCGTTCTTGTACAGATCCTCAGGAGGCCGATTGCTGGTAGCCACCAGCACCACGCCTTGGTCCCACAATACATCAAAAAAACGATGCAAGATTAATGCGTCTGCTACATCAGTGACTTGGAATTCGTCGAAACACAACAGCCATGCTTCATTTGCAACTTGTAATGCAACTTGCGTTATAGCATCCCGCTCGGATGGTACATGACTCTCCAGCTGAATGGAGCGCCCGTGCGTCGCGAGGAGATCTTGCTTAAAAGCGCGAATACGGGAATGAATCTCAAGAAGAAATTCATGAAAATGGACTCTGCGCTTGCGCTCTAGAGTGCACGCTCGGAAAAAACGATCCATGAGCATGGTCTTTCCGGTTCCAACCTCTCCAAAAATATAGACGCCACGTAAAATTTGAGGTAAAGTTTGTTTATCGCTCGCCAATTCGCTGGCATGTTCCACACTAGTCACGTTGACATTATTTTTATTTATAATTTCTTGCGGAGATACATTCTCCGCTTGAGGCGGTGCTATTGCCTCGCTTAATGCCTGTGCATGCATCGATGACTTGATCTGCAACCTCGCCATTGGTCCGATGTAGTGCACTACTGGTGGACCATCGCTTACCTGTTTACGCTCTATTTCTGCTACCTTTCTTGGGTGAATTTTGATAGGTTGGTAAGTATCTGCACTCAAAAATTCACACAAACGAGATAAATATCTGAGCACTTGATATTGATGTGAATCGTACTCCAACATTCCAAGGCCTACCTCCGCCTTGTAAGCATTGAGAAGGTTATGAATGATCAATGAATCTTGTCTGCCTGTGGAACTGTTGCTTCTCCATCTCGATATTTGCGATGTTAATAAATTATGTGAAGAGTTCTTGTGGAGAATCAAGCTAAACCCTCTCAGGGTTTTCATCGTATTCTTCTAATACGAACTGTTTGACAGTCTTTCAATTTCCTTCAAATTTTTGAAGGTCGACGAGTTTTAGGGTTAACTCAACCCTAAAAGAAAGTCGCATTTAATGACGTTTTCGTGAAGTTTGTTTAATAGTATATTTTATTCTTATGTTTGAATGAATTTTTCTCGTTATTTTTTTCGTGGTGAAATGATTTTGGTCTTTATCACATAGTTTGTTCTGTTCAACATTCATCGTCAGGTAAAACCTCAAATTAATCATGGGAAGTGCAGCGTCGATGCAAAATATTAGCGAGTTATACTCACAGCAGCATTCTAATGCAGTTGGTTCACATCATCTCTCGAATGCTAACAAAGAAGGTAATAACTTGGATGCTACTACTTATCTCAGCACTATAAGTCAACGTGTAGATCGCATGATATCTGCTGTGGATGATAATCTAGCTACAAATGCCGGTCAGCAAGAACGTAGTATTGATCCATCTTTTGATGTCAACTCACAACAGTCAGTGTCAGGAAATGATCTAATATCTGCTGTTGATGAAGAGAAGCGCATGCGCGAGCTATTCCTGCGGGCGGGAATCGCCGTGGATCAACGAGATCGTAATGATTATAAGCATAGTAGTCTCGATACTAATTATCAACATGAACAAGCGCCTTCTGATAGTGATGCAGAAGCAGATGAAGAAGAAAGTAAAGGGGACGTAGGCGAGGTTGACCGTGACCTTGACCCGGACCTGACCCACACCCGCGCGCTGGCTACAGCTCTCGGACTGTTGGATGAAGACGGGTCAGAAGATGAAGGAAATGTACCAGAGCTCATGCGCGAGTCCGAATCTGGGTCGCAACCTTCGGCAGCTGGTGGCTCCACATCCTCTGCACCTGCTTCACGAAGTGACCTATCCTTCGCTCCAAATGACCGAAACTCAACACTGTCTCACATCTTACAGGAGCAAGCACGTGTAACTCTTCAAATGGCCAGAAATTCTGCAGGATATGACTCTAGACAAGTGCATGGCACTGCACTGTCGCGCAATGAACGCGCTGAATTGGAAAGCCGACACAGAACGCGCGAGCTCGAAACTCAGTTGGAAATGTTAGAGTTGCTCGACCTTGCTCTGCGCGCAAGCGGTAATGGCAGTGCATTTGATGGCTCTATGGGCGAAGGTGCAGTTGTACACCCTGCGCTCCACAGTCCGTCACGCGGTGGGTACGGCCCTGGTTCAACTCCAGGTCTCAGTGCAAGCAGCGCCGAAATCATACGCAGAGCTGTTGGCAACAGCGCGCGTATTCTTGGACAGCCGCAGCATATAGAGCCAATAGAAGTTACAAGAAGCGCGTGTGTTGAGCACTGGAATTCTGACCTTTGCTCTCCATTTATTGAGTATTCCCCTGACAGCCGAGCGGTGCTGAACCGTTCGGGGCTTCACTCCATCGCTTCGCCCATGTTGGCTTTATCGACGGTGTACAGCCGTGGAGACAAGGTCAGTATGTCTGTTGAAATTGAATATCTTCGAGATGTTGACCCGTCTGAGGCGTCAGCCGCAGCTAATGCTATGCTGCCACCTTACCTCCGGGCTGTCCCCAGGAACGCAGGCAATCCTACGCCAAGTAGTAGCCGTAACCTCCTAGACACAGATGATGGCCATACTTTCTCTTTTGGAATTTCAGTATTAGATGCAATGCCGCCTATGGGTACGCAGTGCTTCGGAAGGGAACCCTATACGTGGGGCGTGTACGACCAACGGCGTGCAAGTGCTTTTTCCCAAAGTGCTACCATTGCCTCAGGAGGCATACTTGCTGGTGTATGTGCTGCTTTCTGTGAAGGAGATGTGCTGACTATGGTCTTGGATCTGGATCCTGGCTCCATCACCGTGCTGGCACCAGCCGATCGGCCTCCTGTACAAGCTGGCGGCAGCTCCAAGCGGGACGGCAAGGGGTGTGCCCATCTCCTTCTGAACGGATCTCTGAAGCATTCATTCCCAAATTTAGATTTAGACCGGCGATATATCTTAGGAGTGACCTTATGCACAAATAACTGTGTACGCCTTTTGTCCAAAAATGTCACACAGGCAGTGACTCCGAGCGGCAGCGCTATTCCGCTGCTCGGCAGAAATACTCCTACTGCGATCCCGCAACCTCAGACACCATCTGTGCGGGTTGAGTTGCCTATGGAAATGATGCAAGCACACAGATCTATGGCTGCTTCTTTTGATGAGTCAGATCTCATGGACTTGCTCAACAGCATGAACGACAGTGTCACGGCAGCGGTAACGCAATCCAACCTTCGGAGCTTGCCTGCCGGAAGGCCATCTGTTGAGGCCGCAACTCTTGCTGATACAGCGATTCTAGGAACCTCTGCTGAAATATGGCCCTCCGCACGTTCAGACAGGAGCGCAATCGGTTTTGCCAATAGTAATATCGACTACGGCGGAGGGGCATTTGTGCGCGAATGGAACCTGAGTCGGGGTCCCGCTATCAGTGGCTCAACAACTCCGGCGTCCTCTGCTCCCAGCTCGCCTGCACGAAATCGAAACCCACAGCTATCTCGCCCTGCATCGCCGCCGAGGCCTTCTCCAGCTACTCTACGCCTGAGCCAGCGCTACGCCCAGCCCCCGCTGCAGAACCACACTACCTTAACAGATGCTATTACGTTGAGCACGCGCGCTGCAATGGCACAGGCGAATGGAGGCCCTGAAGCTCCAGTGCCGCAGTCTATATACAGCTCGGAAACACCCCCTAACTACGCTTTGTTGACACCAACAACCATCGCCGCGTCTAGTGCCACAGGATTTTCAACTGGTGCGGCTTCCTGGCGAGAGCAGCAAGAGCAGCGCGCCAGACACCAATTGGCATTACGTGCACAATTAGAAAGTCAGCAAGAGCGTGAAAAGGCGCGATTGCAAGCAATGCGGAATGCTGACGCCAAAGCAGGAGTGGCGTCTGCTGACTCCGGGACGAAGGATGGCGCTGATGTGAAGCTTGAGCGCGTCGATTCTAGTTCGTCGTCAGCTGCCGCAAAAGGAGATGGACAAAGCGACACAGGGGGCTTGTGTTGCTGTTGCTGGGAACATCCCAAAACGGTCGTACTGCTGCCATGTAGGCACCTTTGCACGTGCGAATTTTGTGGGTTGGATGAGACCACATTGTTTAAGTGTCCCATGTGCAGAGAGCTCATTGTGCAGCGCTTTAAAGTGTTCACTTGATTATATAATAATGTATAAAAGTATATTTTTGATATGAAATATATTTTCCATAATAATGCTCTTCAAACGCGGGTTGGGAGAGCATCGTCACGCCGTCAACTGCGCGTGTGCGGCTGCTGCGCGTACATATTATGCCGTACATATTTCGCAAGGAACAACAGGGCTGACACTCGGGTCGGTTGCTCTGTCCGATTGGACACTCCTTGAAGCGGCTTTCATCTCTGGCTCCACAACTTTGTTGGTACCAGCACTTGTACTTGCATTTGCAGAGCCTGATGTAGCACTCATCGCGAAAGCTGTCACGTGCGGTGCTTTGCGCCAAGGGTTAGGGTTAGGGTCATCATTATCTCCGATCGAGAGCATTCTATGCTAGATGCACAGAGGAGGGCTTACTGTAGCAATTTTTGATGCGATGTTTGGACTGCCATGGGAAAGGCCTGCCCAAGAGGCAGTAGTATGCTGGCCCTCTCAGTCCTGAAGGCGGATCACACCGGAGAACACCGCTATCGCGGGCCCCGTCATCAACAATACATCACGGGACTTCTCCCAAATAATAGTGAGATCGCCTCCAGGAAGGCTCACTGTTATTTGGGTATTGAAGCTGCAGCGTTTCAAAAGGATAGCTGCGACTACTGCAGCACAAGCACCCGTGCCGCAAGCCAGTGTTGCGCCGCTTCCCCTCTCCCATACCCTCATCTTTAAGTGTCGGTCGCTTAAACATTGTACAAATTCCACATTTGTACGCTCTGGAAACAATGCGTGTTTTTCTATTTTTGGACCTAACACCTCGAATGCAGGGTTCATAGCATGCAAATCTTCGCAGAATATAACAGCATGAGGGTTCCCCATGCTCACAGCTGTGACATGCACAATGCAGGCACTGCAATCGCCAGTCTCGCTAAGATAAACTTGTAGAGGTGCGTTCACCACTGCGTTTCGGATGGCATTGAAGTCGCCTGTATCGACTCCAACTGCAGCAGTCGGCATTAACGTAGGTACACGTGCCGCATGTAATATAGGACTCCCCATTTCCACCTGAATGAAACCATTGTCCATTATTTTAGGAATTATCACTCCTGCGTTAGTCCAAATGCGATATTCAGTTCCCTCAGGGTCCAATCCACCATTCAGCTCGTGAAAGATATAAGATGCCATGCACCGAATGCCGTTGCCGCACATTTGCGGCTCTGATCCATCCGAATTGTGAATTCGCATTGTGTACTGGCAACCATTCTTCGCTCGACAAACGAATATTATTCCATCGGCTCCAATGCCAAAATTTCGATTGCAAATTTTTGCGGATGCATCCGGTGTAAATATCAAGTCTTCTTTTGCTCGATTGTCGACTAAAATAAAATCGTTCCCGAGACCTTGATACTTAACGAAGCATGTTGGAGTTAACAGTACTTCTTGTCGACATGCCTGCATTTCTCACTAGTTCTCAAAAAAGATTTCAATAATCTTGGTGGATTTTTAGCAGACAAATTTCGAATTCTTCTGAAGGGAAATATGTTTATTTACCCAATTTAAACTTATTGTTTTTTCGAAATGTTGAGTTAATCAGTGTAAATAGTTTTTTGTTGAAAAATGATATCAAAAATGCTGCTGCTCGTCGCGTTCACGCTGAGCATATGTGGCTGGTATGGTATTCCATCAATGCAAAGCACATTAAGCGACTCGTATACATCTATAGGGTTGACGAGTGAATTTTATAATCATAATTCAGGTAATTTTGATATTAATATTCAAAGACGTCGCCTTCAAAAGCTGAAGCCACAAGAACGGCAAATAACACAGCTTTGGTACACTGTAAAGAGCACTACCACAGAGACATTACCGAAGGCTGTTGCTGAAGCTGCTGCTAGTGTCAATTCTGAACACAAAATGGATGCCGTTTTAACGGCTGCGTTGGGAAGAGAACACAAGGTTCTTAAAGCCACCGCGGCACCCGAAGAGTACTATGAAAACCCTGAGCATTTTCCCATGGAAGATCTCGTTGATATCGTAATAACCGTAGAAAAGTCTGATATTCAGGACAGCAAGATTGAATTTCTAGATAAATGGCGTCTTGTGATTCATTCGTTGCACTGTATCATTGTGTTAGCCAAAGACTTGCCTCTGACCACTCCGGATATCGCTCGCATTTTTCCGGATTGGATGCGCTCTTATGAGGTTTACACACATGCAGATATAGAAAAGCAATGGGGCAAGCTTGCTTATTTGGCTGGAGATTCTGGTCTTTCATTACGCAATTTTGCGTTTTGGGTTAGTGACCGTACGGTGATATACGCCATTGACCGTGCGTCGACTCCGCAGCCCGAACCACAGCGCCCATCTTTTGAGCCGCTTACCAGCCACTCCAAAGAGGATAACATCCTTAACAGTCAGCAAGATCACTCCGTCAATCAACATTCGCTTCTGCGTAAGCATCTGGCAAATCTGTTCACTCCCGCGTCACCTGATTATTTCAATCCCTATTACGATGCATACGCTCCTGGAGCAGACTTTCCGAAAGGTTACCCTTATGCGCTCCGCAATGGCGTGCATACTGCTGTATCTCATGGCTTAAGTTTGGGCGATGCCTCGTACGACGCACTGACGCGTTTGGCCAAGCCACAAGAACGCAACGAGCGAGAGCCGGCAGTAACAATGACGGTTCCTCGAGGCAGCTTGTTCAGTATGTCCCACAACAACATTGCCTTTAATCGGCGTCTTGTTGGCGCCATGTTCTTTTACCTACCTTCTATTGCCGGGGCGGCTTCTGCGAAAGACAAAGCGTCTCAAGAGGGCATTTCCGGGGACTACTCTGAGCTCGTATCTGGATGGCTGCTGAAGACAGTAGCGGATGCTGTGGGTGTGGGAGTCAAGTCTGGTGCACCGTATGTGATGCAGAATCTTCCCAAAAGCAAATCTGTTGATGAAACGCTGATATCACGTTTACAGCAAGCTCTTCGTGGTACGGTGAACGGTACGTTCGTTTGGCAAGATGACCTGTTGGGTTGGCTTCAAATGGTCAAAATCGATTTTGGCGATACGAACGGCAATTTCAATAAGCAAGCAGGATGCCATGGGCGCTTTCATGCCCCAGAGTTCACTGACTTGAATGTGGCAATCGACTGTGCCTACTACATGCTGGCGAACAAGCTAGATCAACATGCCACAGAGTCTATGCCCGTGCTGTCTGGTGTGGCGAAAGCGATGCGTGACTGGTTAGAGCTCTGGCATACACGCAATGCTTTCTTGCCTACAAAGTTTCCTATGTCCTCATATGCGAGTGAAGGTCCATTGCGCCCCACTGCAGCAGCTGCAGGGCAGTCGCACAACTCCACATGTGCCGTACTGACCATTGTCAGAGACGAGCAGGAGCTGCTGCCCCTCTGGCTGCGGTACTACAGACGTCATGTCAATTTGCGGGACTTATACGTTTTGGATCACCTAACGACCGACAACAGCACCCATCCTGCTAAACTACCTGCCGATGTCAATTACAAGGTCTTGTACGGCAACACGTGGGCAATGCCAGTAGTGTTTCGTTCCTGGCAAATCAATAAGTTTCAAGATAGATTACTTAGATTTGGATACCCTTGTGTGATTTTCAGCGATACGGATGAACTTATCGTACCCAATCCTTTAAGATATCCCCGTGGATTGCGGCAATATTTGGAGGAGTTCTTGGCTGACCCTAAGCGAAAGTACCACCGGGTACATGCCCTGGAGGTCGGGCATGTTTCGTATGGCAACGGAAGTAGCTCCAGCACTGAACCACCTTTTGATTGGAGTAATCCTTACATCCTGGCTCAGCGACTGACGTACGTGCACGACAAAGCGTACGACAAGCCTTTACTGTCCAAGGTCCCGCTGCGCTACCGCCCAGGCTTCCACAAACTCTTCACCGCGGACCGTGTCACGAAGGATGAAGACCTGATTATGTTACATATGCGCTCGTTTGATCGTGATTTCTGTATGCGACGTGAAGAACAGAAATTCAATTTGTCAAGTCAAATGCGCCCGGAAGAAATTAAAATTGGTATGGCGAACCACTGGACAACTTATCATCGCGACAAGAAATCAGGAGAGTTATGTAAATACGCTCAAGTTGCATTCTTTGGTGAGCGTACGAGTCACACACAGTATGTGGACAATACGGGACGCATTAAAATGAATAAGTTTGATCCTGCGTGGAAGACGGTTGCTATATAAAGTGTTGTCTTGTAATCATTGCTTTATTTCATTCAAGCCTATTAATATTTATACAAATATATAAAAGTGCACATATATACACATACGATGCCGTCTAAGAGTGTTGCCATCAAGGAGTCTATGTTTATAATCCCTACGACTACATCGTCCGCGATTAGCCGAGATACTGCTTAAAGAGCCCGCAGTTCCCAAGTGTATTGATCAGAGCTATCTAACCACCGGGCTGCACGGTATTTTGGAAACTTATAAAGGAGAGTACGCAAACGCCTCGATTCGTTTTCTTTTTGACCTTATGCCTGAGCATGAAGGCATTTTTGTTCCTGAAGGCCCAGGCCTTCAGGAACAAAAATGTAGCATTAGAT
>JACCDO010918185.1_pt1 | contig 10919 bp, 11 predicted proteins | sample 7446101 | NCBI WGS metagenome assembly JACCDO01 (sample SAMN15323440, study PRJNA562643) | freshwater metagenome | isolation source: river surface water | place: USA:Blue River Watershed | collected 2017-08-16
ACCTGAATTAGATGATAAACCATTAATTGAAATTAGTGATGAAACTAAACCTGAATTAGATGATAAACCATTAATTGAAATTAGTGATGAAACTAAACCTGAATTAGAGAAAAATAAAATTGAGGATAAAGGTGAAATAGATGAACCATTAATTGAAATTAGGGATGAAGTTAAAAAAGATTTAGATGAAAAAAATGATAATATATATAAATTAGATAAAAATAGTAAAATTGGAAATAAAAACATAAATGAAGTTTTATTAGAAAATAAATATGTATATTTACCTCAAATTAATAATGACTTACTAATAAATAATTTTAAAATACATGAATTAAGAGGAATATTAATAGAAGGTCAAATGAGTGAAAACAAAAAATTAAAAACGGATTTAAGTAAATTATTAGAAACAAATATTGTTTATGGTAAAATTTTAAAAATAAATAGTGAAAAAATAAAATCTAATTTAGAGGTTCAAGCATCACCATCAAATTTAGAAGAAAATAATACTCATGGAATAAAAAGAGAATTTAATATAGAATTAATGGAAGTTAATGAAAAAGATAGTAAAAATGAAAAATTATTTACAATTTCGTTTGATATAATTAAAAATAATGAATCAGTTATAATTGATTTGGTAATTAATTTTAAAAGTAAAATTGAAATAATCACAAAATATTATTTAAATTTAATATTATCAATTTTATTAATTAATATATTAAATGCAATTAAACTTGATAATGTTAATTTATATATAACATTAACTTCAGATGAGAATGATATTGAAGATGATAAAATATTTAAATCTAATATTAATTTATTGATTATAGATGATTTAAAAATATTTGTTAAAGAAAGTAAAATACCAGATGATGGAACAATATTTAGGAAAGATGATAATGATGGTGATGATTTAAATTATCGTAAAAAGTATAATATAACTAATATAGATTCTGAAAGTATAGAAGATAATAAATATAAATTATTTTATCATTTTTTAGCAGATATTCAATTAATGAAACAAGTATTTTTTAAATTATTTAAAAAAAATAAAATTAAAGAAATTAATTCAGATATAATAATTCAAAATACTGATAATAATATATATGAAATGGATGAAGATAAATTTAGTAAAGCAGAAGATTTAGATAATAATTATATTCATGATTTTTAAAAAAAATATATTACAATCTATTTATCATAAAAAAATATACGATAATTAGTTTGTTTATTATTATAAAACATCATCTTTAGTATCATTTGAACCTACATATTTACGTGGGTCTTTTTCTTTATCAGATAAATTATCTTGAACAGTCATATTAGTATTACGTGGATTAATAACATAAATAGATTTTTTAAATGAATAAGAGGACCATTTTTCGTTAGAGAATGGTCTAATATCTAAATCACCTCTTGAAAATTTAGCTTTTATATCACTAACTTTTTTATCTGCTTCAGTTGGTAATCCGGCTTTAGATTTAGTTTTATCATCTGCTTGGTCTTCTAATGTAATTAATTTACCTGGGTCAGCTTCTGGTTTAATACCATAACAATTAACACCAAATTTTAAATCTTTATTAGCAAAATAACCACCATTAATACCAGGATTACCGCATGAATTACGTTTTTCTTCAGGACCTTTTTGTAATTCTTCATAGAATGATTGTTGAGTAGGATATAAAGCTAATTGATTTTGTGTCCAACCATAATTACACCAATTAGCTCCTTTTTTAAATTCTTGATTTAATTGGTCATAAGTAGCTAATTCAGAGTTAAAAGCTTTACAAACTAAAGGTGCTTCTTCATAAGTAAATTCATTATTATCAATATTATATACTTCTTTTTGTTTATTTTGTAATAAATTAGAAGCTTTTGTTAATAAAGATTGGTCTTCTTTTTTAATAATTGGTTGTTCTGGTTTAGTATCCTTAATAGGTGGTGGAGTTTGTGGTTTATCTTCTTCTAATCCAAAAATACTTTTAATTGTATTTGAGAAAGATTTTACTTTACCATCTTTATCTATACTATGTTTGTCATATAAAGATAACATAAAATAAGACATAATTGTAATTAAAATTAAAGCTACTATCAACATAGTAGTTTGACTAATTTCTTCAAACATTATTTTTATAATATATAGATGGATAAAAAAATAATGTTTTATGTATATCTATTGTGTTTTTTGATAGAATAAACAATATGCATTTTCAGAAACAACATTATTTCTATCTAATGTTGATACAATATTATCATTGAATGAATACCAATTTTCATCTGTATTTTTGATATAAGCATAATAATGTCCTGAATTAAGACTACCTACTTGATTAACAACTGCATATAAATTAAACATACAATCATCTTTACAATAACCTTTAACATATGGTGTTAAATCAAGATTATCTAAAGGAAAATTAACTAAAACAGATTTTTTTTGTCCTCTTCCAGTTTCAGAATTGAACGAAAAACGTTTAAAGAATATAATTAAAATTTCACCTAAAGACCATATAAAACTATGTCTATAAATTTTCTTTTCATCAGTTTCAATAATTAATTCTTTTTGAGTAAAATTGTTTAAGCAATCATAAATATCTAATGATGTATTATCATTTAATTCTGGTATTTCTAAAGATAAACTATTAAAAGGTTCATATAAATATGATATTTCAGTTGTTGTTTTTAATTCATTTGTATCATTATTTTCAGATGGAATTGATTTAATTGTAATAACTTCTTGATAAAATTGAGAGTAAAAAATTTCAATTATTTTTGAAAAATCATTTTTAAAAAATGCTTTCCAACTTTCAAATGCTTTATACGCATGTTTATCAATCTCATCTTTTACTTCACCATTAATATTCATAATAACTTCACGTGATAATCCTGTATGTAAACAGTCTAAAAAGAATTGTAAAAATTCTTGACTATCATTTTGAGTAAATCCCTGAAATTGTGTAATACCTATTCTACGGATAAGATTGATTAATACCCTAAAGAAATTTGAAGGAGTAATATTACTATTACGATACCATAATGACCTAGATAGATTATTCCATTGTTCAATTAATTGAATATGTGGTTTATCTTCACGTAAATCATCTTTCCATTCATTACTCATAAAGTATTGAGTTAGAGGTAATGTGTGATTTAAACATTGTAAAATTGAATTCATAAAACAAGTATTTCCAATATTAGATAATCCACATAAACCTTTACGATAAAGGAAATTTGAATCTAATGTATGTTCATCTTCTAAGAATGATTTAAATTCCTGATTTATTAAACTAGACATTTATAATTTTGTATTATAGAATAATTTTTTAATATCTTATCAAATTTCTTCATTTATTATAAATGGAATCTAGTTCTATATTTGCTTTATCTCTAGCTTTAATATCATTGGTAATTTCAATGAAATATCTTAATTTATATGAAAAACTGAGTGATAATACCAAACAATTATCTATTACATGTGGGTCTGCTAATTTAACTAGTCCTACTTTATTATCTATTCAACAAAATTTAGATTTAAACGATATTGAATTTGAAAGCACACTTAAAAATAATAAAGAATCTATTCAGAATTTATTAAAAAAATCCACAAATGAAATTATTTCAAAAAATATATCTTCAGGAACATTACCTATCAAATCCACAACAGAATCAACTGATAATATTTCAAAAACTATATCTACGGGAACAGTGTCATCTAAAACTACCGATAATTCAGGTGATAACATTTCAAAAAATCAAAACAGTGGAAAAGTATCAACTAAAACTTCCGATAATTCAAGTAAAAATATTTCAAAAAATCAATCTTCAAAATCATCTACTTCTAAAAATCAATCTAAAAAGAATAATATAGAATCTTTTGAAAACTATAATTATTTGAGTATTGACCAACGTGGTTTATCAAATTATAATTTTAGTGATTTGATGTATCCTATAAATATTAAGGAAGATGTTTCTAATTTAGATATGAATAATAATTTAGATGAAGAAACTAAAATGGATAAAACTTTAGAATATATTTATAAATTTCATGATACCAAAGAGTTGCCTGTTAAAATAAATAATGCATTTATTAAACAAGATGATATCGAAAGAGATGGTTTAAGATACGGTAATAGATTTATTAAAAAGAATTGGTGTATGGTGAATCACGATGACACTAATTATTGTTTTGATTTATATAATAAAAAGAGCTGTGTTGGTGTAGGTGAAATAGTAGATACACTCGATAAATGTAAAAATAAAAATGATTAACTATATTGGCCGTAAATCATCAATATCAATATACGGTAATCTTAGTTAGACTTGATTCAAAAAAACATAAATCGATGTCCTTCGGACTTATTAATGTCGAATATATCGTTATTACTAAATTTACCGTAAATCATCCATATCAATATACGGTAATCTTAGTTAGACTTGATTCAAAAAAACATAAATCGATGTCCTTCGGACTTATTAATGTCTATAATATCCTATTTACTATATTTACCGTAAATCGTATCATTTTACTAATCTAATTAGTTTATAAATAGTATTGTTTATAAATTAATTAATTTTAATGGGGCGGAGCCCCGCATTCAATGAAAGAACCTAGGTTCTTTCTAACTATCTACTAGAAGGGTTATAAGGGGACGCACAAAGTGCTAACCTGTTTCTCAGGAAACTAGTTTCCCTGCGCAAAAACTTTATCCTAATGGGGACGGGCAAAGCCCTTACCTGTTTCTCAGGTTGTATAACCCAAGGAAGGATGAAAAGGGACTGAAGCTTCGCTAAAGTTTAAGCTATGCTTAACGGGCAAAGCCCTAACTTGTTTCTCAAGAAACCTAGGTTTCCTTATTATAATCTATATTCTTGCATAGAACGAACAGCTTCTTGATTTTCAGGTTGAACCATTGTATCAACAAAATGTTCATAATAAGTTTCAAAAGAAGGTATTTCAGAAGGATGTGGTAATGGCATTGGAATAGTTAATGGTCTATATAAGAAAACATAAAAAATACCGGTAACTGCAATACATAAAATTACTAATAATCTCCATAAATGAACTGTATCCATATTTATATATTATAAAGATATATATTTTTAATTAAAATATTTTAAAGTTTTGATAACTTTGTAAATCTAAAAGCTTAACTAAGTTGTTTCATTATTTTAATTAATAAATGAGCACGAATGTTATCTTATTTTGAATTACTCCAATAATTCATAGCATTATATGGTGGAATAGTATCGGTTGCATCAGTAGGAGTAGATGTGCTAGGTCCGGTTTCTAAAATATTATCTAATTCAGAAAAGTTAATATAATAATTAAAATATTGCATATTAGATAAAAATCCACTGAAACCACGAAATGAATTTAAATAAATATCACCTGAATTTTGTTTAACTAAACCTTCTAAACGTTTTCTTTTAAGTAAATTACCATTTATATAAATATCCATATCTTGTTGTCTAACAGCAACTGCTAAATGAAACCATTTATTTAATGGAATATTTTCAACATCAACGAATTCAGAAACATTTTTAAAAGTATTTGTATAAACTCTTAATTTATTTTCAGTTGGATGCAACCAAACACCAGGCGCACGATTTGGCCATGAAGTAGAATTACCTTTATGCATAATATGTTTCCATTGACCATATTTATATGACCAATCATCAACAAAAATCCACATAGAATAAGTAAATTCTAAACCACCGACTTCATTATCGGAACGATAAATAGGAGTAGAATCTGGATTAGAAGGATTTTGGAATAATATTTTTCCTTTTTTAGCAGATTTAGTTCCCTTTAATAACCATACTTTAGATTGTTTCCATGCTCTATAACTTCTAATAGCCCATTGAATAATAGATACACCAACTACTAATAAAACGATAGCACCAATGACCATAGCAATTTTACCACCATTTGGATTATTAGTAATAAATTCATTAAATTTACCAGTAATTTGGGATTGAATATTTTCAGTAGTTTCAGACATTAATATACTATATATAAATATAAATTTTATAAAATTATGATAATCTTTATAAAATAAATACACCAATTTTTATAATTTATTCAGTGCTAATAGATACTTTAATTGATGGTAATAATGATTTAAATTGTTTCCAAAGATTCATATCATTAAATCCCTTATAATAATTTGCATATATATCGGAGGAACTCATCGCTTTATTTAAAAACATAACATTCGCAATATCACCGTCATAACCACCGAAATTATTTATAAATACATCACCTGAATTTTCTAAAGGAATATTGTCAGTGGTGCAACTACGTGATAATTTACCATTTAAATAAACATCTAATGTTTTATTAACTAAAACTATTGCAATATGATTCCATCTTTGTAATGGAATATTAACAATATCACATTCTTTCTTTTCACCAATCATTGCTGGATTTGTTAAAGGATTCATAGATATACCTTTTTGACGAGTTGGTTCATCAAATCTAACTATTAAACCATTATCTCTTGGTTGTAACCAAACACCAGGGGACATACTATTACCATCTTTATCACCAAAATGAATAATATGTTTAGGTTTAGTAAAATTATAATTCCAATCACGAATATATAACCAAAAATGAATTGTCATTTCTTTACCAATACGAACATTTGGTAATGTATTTCTTGGAATAACAATAGCTTTTTGTGCGTCTTTTTTACCTTCAACTAATTTAGTTTCAATACCATTAATTGTTTGTGAGTAATCCTTATATTTCTTATAAATAAAATAAATTACTAAAATTGCTATAAAAGCTAAAAGAATCATAAGTCCTTGGTCCATTATTTATATATTATAATATTTAGAAAATTAAATACTTAATTTATAACTTGTTCATTTTTACCATTTTATTTAGGATTAGATGTAATAGTTCCAGGTGCAACTGAATTTACTGCATCTGCCGCAGTTTTACTATCTGGAAAAGTAATTGTTACTGATATTTTAAATAATTTTTTTAACATTCCGAATAATGAATTATCTTCATTTGGACCACCCATATATAAATCAAATACTTGACTAGATGACATAGTATACGGATATGCTTTAATTGTTCCCATAACACCATCAAAGTCTTTATCTCTGAAAATAGTTAAATCACCTTCATTAATAAATGGTAAACCACTCATAACACAGGTTTTAACTAAACGACCATCAATAAATATTTCAATTACATCATTACTAATAGTAATAACTAAATGAAACCATCTTTTTAATGGAATATTTTCAATATCACATGTATGAGTATTTAATAAACCTTTATTAATATTAGGGTCCATTGAAGAAGGACCACATGAACCAAAATCGTTAATATTTTCTACTAATCCATTTTTACCTAATTTAACTGGACAATAACCAAATTTAGAATAACTATCTTTAGTTTGTTCGCATGAACGAATTAACATATTATCGGAAACACCAGTTGGTTTAGCTATACCTACTTTAGCCCAATTAATTCTATAAGGGAATTTACATTCTTCATTAGCAGGAGCTTTTCCTAAATTACCATCGGTGAATCTAGTTTCTTTATTTAATAATGAAAATTTAATTGATAAATCATTTTTATATGGTTTTAAAAAAATAGATGGACCTGCTCTTGTTAATTCTGGATTACCAATATGCATAATATGAGTAGCTTTAGTATTTTGAACATTATTATTTAAATATAACCACATAGAATAAGTATTTTCATATGTTCCTCTAATTAATGGTAATTTACCATTATCAACTTTAAGTGTTGTATTACCTTTAATTAAACCCTTATTAATAACATTTTTATCAATTGAATTACGCATATCGTATAATTTTTTTAAAATAAATAAAACAATTAATGCAACTACAAATAAAATAATAAATTTATTATTTGGAGAACTATTTAAAACATTTGTTACTACAGCTGGAACTTCCATTATATATTATAATATATACATAAAATATTATTGGAATTATTAATAACATTTTATAAATATTTTTTTCTTAATATTTATTTATTATACTTTATTATGATGTTAATCTATTTTAAGAAGAATTAGTTTGTGTAGAATCATTGTTTGATACTTGAATAGATGCATTTAATGTAAAATTAATTGGATAACCTCTAATATAATACCATAATTTACGTATTATTTCGAATGGCGCTCCAATAATTGGACCGAAAGAAAACATAAATTGAATAAATCTTTTACTTAATGGTTTATCATAAAAATAAAATTTAGATATATAGCCACCAAATCCACCATTTCTATTAACATATAATGGAAGACTATCATCTATTTTAGGCATATTACTTAATAATTTAGATGAATATAATACATCATTGACCCATACATCAACATTTCTATTTTCTATAATAATTGCAATTTGAACCCACTTTTGAATTGGAACATTTTTAACTATAATTTTTTCAACAGTTTTACTATCATAAATTGGCATTTCAATTATAATATCATTTGATACTTTCGCTAAATAAACACGCATTTTATCTTTTTCATAAATCATTTTTTCATTCATAAAATTATAATTTAAATCTTGGATATATAACCAAAATGTATTTGTAAAAGTTACCCCATTATAATGATGATTTAATTTAAATAAACTTGAATCGATTGTCTTCGATTCTTTACCACTTTCTACTTGTTCAAATATTACTTTTTGTCCATTTACTATTAATCTATCATAAATAGTATATACTGTTAATACACTAACTAAAATAATTGCTAAAGGTATTGCATTTCCTGTATATATAGCATAGCCGATTGCAGCCGCAATTAATAATAAACTTATAGTTTTACAATCCATTTATTATATAAACAGAGAATATTCTATATTTCTATTTTATGTCTATGTTGAGTTATTAACTATTTGAACTGGATTTGGTCCTACAGTTGATGATTCTGGTAATTTACTGATTAACTTATTCATTGGGTCAGCACCGAAAGTTAAAGTTCTGTATAATTTTTTCATATATGACTCTTTACCTGGACCATAAGTATAAATATCATATATTTTACCGGATGTTTTTGATTCTGGAAAATAATCTATAGAAGCTATTGCACCTTGATAATTACCTTTTGAATTTAAAGTTAAATTACCATCACAAAATTTTGCTCTACTCTTTAATATATACGTATTTACTAATGCACCATTCATATAAATTTCTAAAGTATTATCATTTGCAGTTATTGCAATTTGAACCCATTTTTTTAAATATATATCATCTAAATCAAATGATTCAACTCCATTAGTAGTTGCTATTATAATTCTTAATGCGTTTTTTTTAGGATGAATATAAATTCCGGGACTCTGTTCTGGTTCATTAAGACCAATATTACCTTTACTAAGAACATGTTTCCATTCACCATAATTAACATCTATACTATTTAAATATAACCAAAAACTAAAGGTATATTCATTTCCAGTAGATGATTTTAAGAAATATTGTGACTCAAATGTTTGTTCTTTATTTCCTAATAATCCATCTAATAAGAATGTTGGTTCTTTTTGTCCTATTTTGGGAACTAATTTTAACTCATATTTTGCATATAATTTATATAAATAATATAATGCAACTATTGCGATTAAAACTGATATTATTAAAATTAAACCATTTGGATTATTTTTAATAACTCCAATTATTTCGGCTGGTCTTATGAAAGATGTTATAAAATACATTGGATTAAACATTATTTATTATATATTTAGAAATCTAATTTTTCTTTTATAAAATAATAAATTTTATATTTATATAATATATATATTTATGTCCTCTATTAAAAAAGTATCTGATAAATTATATGACTTTGCTACTGGTTTAGTTGGTAATCGTGTTTTTGATTTATATCTTAAATATATGGGTATTACTACTTTATCAACTGCTTCATTAGTTCCTATTGCATTATTAACTGGTAAAGATGCGTTTGAATCTGTTGTTATGAAAGTTAAAACTAATAAAGGTAAAGGTCTTCCTATTATTGATGACCCTTTAATTGGTAATGCTCTTAAAATAACTGGTCTTACTGCAATGTCTTTAACTATTGATACACTCGTTCCTTTAGGTGTTGTTATGTTTATTTATAATTTAGCTACAAAAGGTGAAAATCAAAAAGGTGGTTCATTAAATAAATATGTTAAACGTATTTATGGTAATCGTATTTTAGATTTATTCTTAAAATATCAAGGTATTAAAACTTTAAATTCTGCTACTTTAGTGCCATTTGCTTTAATTTTAGGTAGAGATGCTCTCGAAAAAGTTCTTAAAGATGAACAAGTAGGTGGATTTATACCAAAACAATTACCAATTGTTGATGACCCATTATTCGGTAATTTTCTTAAATTATCTGGATTAACAATGCTTACTTTAACACCAAATACTTTAGTTCCATTAGGTGTTTTAGCTGTGTTATATAATATATATTATGAATAAGGAAACCAAGGTTTCTTGAGAAACAAGTTAGGAATGCATAGCATTCCGTCCCCTTAGACCCATCCTTGGGTTATACAACCCAGTAATTAACGTCTTTGCGCATTGAATGCGGGGCGAAGCCCATCAAAATAGCGATGAATTTAGTGTAATTTGATTAAAAAAACATTATCCAATGCTTTCGCATATTTTTATGTATGACATATCTTTATAAACTAAGTCTATCGCATATTTGTATTAATAATAAGCGATGAATTTAGTGTGATTTGATTAAAAAAAAACATTATCCTATGCTTTGCCTATTTATTATGTATGATATATCTTTATAAACTAAGTCTATCGCATATTTGTATTAATAATAAGCGATGAATTTAGTGTGATTTGATTAAAAAAAAATTGTCCAAGGCTTTGCCTATTTATTATGTATGATATATCTTTATAAACTAAGTCTATCATGAAGCTTTGCTACAGG
>JACCDO011178582.1_pt1 | contig 10919 bp, 9 predicted proteins | sample 7446101 | NCBI WGS metagenome assembly JACCDO01 (sample SAMN15323440, study PRJNA562643) | freshwater metagenome | isolation source: river surface water | place: USA:Blue River Watershed | collected 2017-08-16
ACCCGATCGCGTACCCGCCCAAGTTTGATGTTTCGTACGACCGCGGTGTGGGAGAACTTCCGAAAGACATGGTTGTTGCGAAAGGCTGCTCTGGGAGTTTAAAGAAGCGAGGCGCGTCATGCTACGACCCGAACGTCACAGACGAACTCTTTTACACGCGCGGGTCAAAGTGCAAGTGGAAGAAAGGAAAGCTGAAGTGCAGCTACAACAGTCCCCGCACAGGGTACAAATGCAGTGGCCCGTCGTGCGCTGCGATTATCAAAGGCCAACCGAATGACTGTCCGGATGGGTACAAGTCGTCTGGGCCGCAGACGTGCGAGCGGATCGACAAGTGCCCGGACGGACAAGAGTTTCAAGCAGGGTTCTGCTACAAAAAATGCCGTCCTGGGTACACAGGAGTCGCAACCATGTGCACAGCGAATAAGCCGACAGCAACCTGCACACGTCGTCCCGATGCGTACCGCGTCAAAGATCTTCTGTGTATCCCTCGTGTCCTCAACAAGGATCGGCGTGGAAAACAGATCTACTCGTGCCCACGCAAGCGAGACTACACGAGCCAAGTGAAGACCTATAACAAAGATTTGTCCGTGCCGTACCCCGAGAACCCATACCAAGATCCAGAACCTGTTCCCGAAAGTCAACAACCCGCGAACTTAGACGGAAATGCAAGTGAGATGCCGATCGATAACTCGGTTGTTCTTGCAAATGACAGTGATCCGAGCGCGACAGAAGATTATTTCGGTCTGTTTTCGTCCAAGTTTATGTCGAAATTTAACGCATTTTAATTACGGAGATACGTGCTTTTTATACATAAGAAATCGTCCGACTGACAGGAATCGAACGAAGATATACACCAAAGGAAAAAGAATGGCAACGGAAAACGATGGACCGAGTCCATGGTGTGTGCTCGATTCGCACACCATGAACATCAAGCAGTGCGCGTGCGGCGAATGTGACGTGTCCGTTTTGGTTGATCACATCGCCAATCGTGTATACTCGGACGAGGAGTTAAATGCACTTGTTACGTACGCGATCGACCCATCGACGGGACCGTTCATGTTCGCAGACAGTGTGTACCTGTTTGTGAACAAGTGCATTCGTCAACGCATCAAGATCCCCGTGGACACGTCGAATGCCATTACGGCTCGCATAGCTGACACACTTGCAGACTTTTCGACACTGACGACGTCGTACTGGATTACGAAGGTGCTGCTTGACCTGTACGAGCAGGACCAACACGTTCTTGACTCGCCCAATGTACACAAATGCATCACCTATTTGCTCAACGTGTATTTGCACGCTGAACTCCGAGATGAAGACGCGACGGTTGTCATGAACGCCATCAGTGCGCTCGTCACACTCGTGTCTGGCATGTTCTGCTACGGCGTCCCCGACCACGAGCTTGAAGGGCTCGATTTGCCTGTCGAGGTCGAGCGTCCAGATGACGCGAGAAACCTCGAATGTGTGTTCGACGACCCTGCGTTTTGCTCGGGTCTCGTACGAATCCTTGTGTACGGCACAACCATGTTCGATAAATGGTTCGGACGCGAAAGCCTCTTTCACTGGGACCTGGCGATTCTCGCACTTGTCATCAAGAACCGCGTGCTGAAAGTACCGGCTCTGTGCAACGCGTTTATCCCAAAGGTGATCGAGACATTATTCGAGCTCTCCGCCGACTATTCCAGTTTGATTATCATCGCGAAGACCCGCCCGCTCCCGTGGAAACGGCTCGTACTTGAGTGCATCAGCATCGTCCTGACGGGATCGAATTCGTACCTGCTCGGAATTGCACTCGTGGACCAGACGTCCGGTACGCGGCGTTTCGGCGTTTTCCTAAATGCGCTTCTGAAACACTACGGGACGGTTGAGAAAATTCGCGAGGCATGCATACAGTCAAACTGCTCGCCGCCGCCAGTCGCACGGGCCGTCGGGATGTTGATGAGTCTGTCCGGAAGGGATCATGGACACATATCGCGGATGATGCGCCGTCTGCGTCAACAGGTGGGCACGTCTGGGGCCATCGCGGCAGATCCGAATCCTCCTCCGTCCGCGCCCGAACCCGCCGCGCCGGCGCCAAAGGAAGAAACTCTGTCCAAGGTTTCGGACCTCGAGCGTGACATCATCTTCCAGCAACTCATCCAGGAAGAAGAAGAATCTCGCCGGCGCTCTTCGGCCGCATCGTCCGTTGCGTCTTCTTCGAAGAAAAAGAAAGGCAAGAAGAACAAACCCCAGAAGAAGCCGACCGTTGTGGTAGAGTCGGTTGACTCAGAACCCGAACCGGCGGCAGATGAGGATGTCGATGACGACGCATGCATCTATCAACGTCTCGGACTCGAACGGGCTGCTGTTCAGAGTAAAAAAGAAGAGGAGGTATTACCGTTCGGGCCGCCTGCAAAGAAACGGACCCACAGGAAGCGCAAACCGATCAAACCACTCCCTACGGTCCTCGAAACACCTCCTTCACCTCCCGAACCCGAAACGACGTCCGAACCTGTACCCGTGGTCCTTCCCGAACCCGAAGCGACGCCCGAACCTGTACCCGTGGTCCTTCCCGAACCCGAAGCGACGTCCGAACCTGTACCCGTGGTCCTTCCCGAACCCGAAGCGACGTCCGAACCCTCCCTGAACGACCCTGAATGGGTTGAAAAGACTGTCCACACAGAGCCCCAGATATTTGCATACGCACACGAGTGGACAGGCCCGTTCCAAAGTGGATCTTGCCCGGTGTTTCCGGACCGACAGATTGCCCAGTTTCTGGACGTGCTCCGCTGGACCCCCCTGGTTTACGCGTATTCCGCTCGGAGGTCGTTCGAGAAACAAGTCGGTGTCCGTCACATTTTTTGATTTTTGATCGCAAAAGTAGCTGCAAATAAAGTGTGACATCATAATAATAAAAAAAAAGAACTATGAACATTGTGCCTCTGTTACCGCCCGAACGTCAAGAACTCCTGTCCTTCTACAAACGCGCACGTGCAGCCTTCTGGGTCGAAGATGAGGTCCCGTACACTGCAGACATCCCCGATTGGGACCGTATGAGCCCGGAAGAACGTCATTTCATGGAACTCGTCCTTGGGTTCTTTGCCGTGAGCGACCGGATTGTTCTTGCGAACCTGATTGGCAACTTTATTCAGGAAATTACGATCCCCGAAGCTCAACTCTTCTACAACTTTCAGGCTGCCGTCGAAGACATTCATAGTCTCACGTACACGAACCATTTAATCACGCTTGTGAAAGACCCCGTAAGGATCGAGCAACTCTTGAACTCCATCGAGCATTTCCAGTCGATCCGTAAGAAGTCTGAATGGGCGACCAAGTGGATGGACCGATCCCGTCCGATTGCACAACGTCTGATCGCGTTCGCGGTCGTCGAGGCTGTGTACTTCTGCGCCTCGTTCTGTTCGATCTTTTGGTTCAAGGAACAGAACAAGCTTGTCAAGGGCGTCGGGTACTCAAACGAGTTCATTGCGCGCGACGAAGGACTCCACGCGGCGTTTGCGTGCGCGCTGTACAAGAACTGCTTCGAAAAGGTTCCGGACGAGACCGTCCGGGAAATCATTCGGGACGCGGTTGAAGTAGAGTGTGAGTTTGTGGATGAGGCCCTGCCGGATGCGTTTGTGGGTATGAACGCGGGCCTCATGAAGCAGTACGTCCGGTATGTTGCGGACCGCTTGGCCTTCCAGCTCGGCTGTTCGGAACCCATCTGGGGAGATTCGAACCCGTTTGTGTTTATGGAGCGACTGAGTTTGATCGGGAAGGACAACTTCTTCGAGAAAAAGGTGTCGAACTACGGGAAGGTGACCCATTCGATCTCACAGGAGGAACTCACAAATGTGCTTGAAGATTTCTGATCGCCTTGTGGTACTTTGCGACAATTTTGTGGTGGGGTGTTCTGGGATGTTTTTTCTTATACTTCCGGACGAATGAAGTGAGACCAACCGGCTTACCGAACGACGCAGATGGTTTGGGTGCGATTATTTTTACAACATACAGCTTGTACTTGACGTTGTTCGGCATACAAATCCAATTCAAAAAGTTTGTTTTGATTGAATCTCCGCTCGAGGCTTCGAGTGGGATTCCGTCGCGCTCCTTTTGTGCTGTCAGATTTAAACAAGATCTGTCGAGTGAAACTCTACCTCCCGATGCGCCGGCAGTTGGATTCGGATAATCAAAGCAAGCAGCGAAAATGACAAAATCCCCGGCTTGAAATGGAGTACCCGCGATAGGGTCGATAATTTGCTGAATGAGGGGATTATTTGTTTCAATCGCGATCATCCGGGGCTGTAAACTGTTCAAGACTTTCACGCCATCCCAAAACACGGAAGCACGTTCTCTGATTTGGTCTTGAAAGGTTCTTGGCGGGGTCAATCTTGTTTGTATGTTCAGAAAGAGGGCGTAATTGTCGAAACGTCTTCCGTTCGTGCCATCTTCGTTAAATATATGGTTGTTCAGAAGCCATCTGTATGCGTGCGGGCCATTAAAGATTTCGAACGGTTCGTTCGGAACGAAAGGAGTCGAGCCAAACACCTGGCCCACTTTGTATTTCGTGTACCGTCCAAGTTTTACGTACGTGTACATCTCGGCTGCTGGTGCTGGTTGGGCACCCCCGGCTCCAGCGCCCTGCGCAGCAGGAACAGCAGGAGGAGGAGTGTTTACAGTCGCGTCGAGAGTTAAAGTCTTGTAAGGGCTGAAAAAATCAGCAATTGCGATTCCCGCCCCTAATGTGGCCCCAGCGGCGCCGACCACTCTGGCTTGCACTGCAGGGTCTGTGACAAAAGCATGTCCAGCTCGAGCCGCCGTGGTTACATGACCAGCGGCCTCTGTTGCTTTTGTCCACACTTGGGCTGCAGCTCTAGCGCGAAATTCAGGGTCAGCGATAGTTCCCGCGACCTCCCTCGCACGCGTTCCAACGGCACGGAGTGCGGACCCGGCTGCGCGCGAAACAGCTGATCTCCAACCCGACGACTCTCCTCTGTCCGGCGAACGGTCTCGGGCGTTTCTGCCTTCGTCTCTGTCTCTATACGATTCTGACATTTTTACAAATCAATCGGCGCGAAATTTTTTTAGGACACGAAGATATGCACGATATTTTTTGTCAACAAACTCCTTCGTCGCATGCGGGCGCAAACGTCTGTACAGCCGACCAAACTCAACACGTCGGATACGTTTGGTGCTGCTTTCGTCCATTCCCTGCGAAGTCGCGTTGACTACGACCCCGCGAAGGTTTTCACTCACACCATCTTTCACACAGCAGAAAGGCCACTTGAAAGACGGGTGGTACCCGTCTGGGCATATCACGTTGTCTGGTGTAGAATCTTCCCGCGCCAAACAGATATTGTCTCCTTCCAATCCCGTCTTGGAGTGACACACGCGGCTCGAAACCGTTCCAGGTTGTGCGTTTTGATAGATTGCCATCATCCTCCTATAATTGCGCGGGTTATGGATGAAACGCTGAACTTCAACATTTGGTGTCTCAATCTCCATACGGGCCCCTGTTTGGATTTCTTCCTCGCCTTCTTCGATTTCCATATCATTACTTCCACGCTTGCTCATTTGGTTTTCTTATTTGTAGTATTATATTATTTTTCAAACTACAAAAAAGCTCGTGGCGAGACTCGAACTCGCGACCTTCGCATTACAAGTGCGACGCATTAACCACTTTGCTACACGAGCAAACCCATACGACCCGTACGACAAAGCACATTCGGTTCCATTCGTATATATTTACAGTTGTTTCAAAAGCTTGGCAGGGTTCATGTGCTTTTGAAACATACGAACCCACACAGCCCCGCATTTTTGCTTTTTGTGAATCGTGCGGATCATGTCCATGCACACACCAGGGTTCTCGTCAAACACCGCAAACAAAATCGCACTCGCGTCCGGACGACCCTGTGTCACCTCGTAGATCATCCAATTCGCTTCTAAGGGCGTCATCTACTCCTTTTTTATTTAATGCTCGATAATAACATTTTTCGGAAGGTTACGCAAGAACACATCCAAAATGCACGTGTCATCTCGCGTCACCCAAAAGGTTGTGCCCGTGTCACTTCCAATCGTTGCAGGCAATTGAAAGAACGCGTCGATGTGTTCACGAGCAACCCCGAAATGTCGCTCGACGTGATCGATCGCATCGGGACCCCATGTTCTTGCTAAACCGATTTCAACATAGGTTCCCGCCTTGATGTCGATCTTAACCGGACGGTTGGACGGGTTAAAAAGTTCTGTCATTTTTATTTAAATCCAAATACTCCGATTTAAACGGACCCCTGTGTGCTTACGTCTATACCCGTAATCGAGGATAATAACGAAACCGTTCGGGACACGAGCGTGTTTAACGACGCGACGCTGGATTGCAAAGATGCAATGTCTGCTTGGATCTGAGTCAAGTCTGCCGAAAATCCACTCGTAAGGTTCACGGACGTTCCCAGAGTCGTTACACCGTAAATGTTCCCGTCCGCCCCCGGCACGATCGCACACCCGTTTCGAAGGTTGATGCGCTCAATCGCCGACAACACGGGCGGAATCGGGGTTTTGACGGGGTACTTGGAAAAATACTGCTGTGTGCTCATTTTATTTCTTTTTGTTTTACGGCGAGCGACATTTTTTTGTTCCGATTCCAATTACGGTCATACGTGCATTTTTTTTGTTTAATTCCCCAACTCCCATTTAACTGCATCGTACAGTCTATCTCTAAACGACCCGACCATGGGCACGCCATTCCTTCAACCCACGACGTGGTCAAAAGTTTCGGAGTTCACACAGGCTCTTTTGGGCCCCAAGTGTCTCGATGTGAAGCATGCTGTTTTCTTCGGCGCACAGATTGTCCAGGCTCAGTCGTCCGACGTGCACGAGTTCCTAGACAGCAAGCTCGTGACCCTTAAAGTCGACGGGGAACGTCACCTCCTCGTTCTCTACATCGACGGACCTCAAAAGGACGTCCGCGTCCTTGCGATGCGCAGAAACGGACAAGTTCTCGAGGCACCGCTTGGAACCGCGTCGATCCGTCCAGGCAGTCCACTCGCGTCCAAACCGCACGGATTTTTCACAATCTTGGACTGTGAATTTCTGTCAGACCAAAACGTATGGCTCGCGTTCGACTGTATCGTGTTCCGCGCAATCCCCAAGACGGTTCAGCACGACTTTACGATCCGGTACGACCTTGTACGGAAGACTTTGAACGACGATTTCTTGTGCGAACACGTTCGCATCAAACCGTACTTTGACGTCCGAACTCGGACCCCCGAATTTACTTCGTACGTCCGCGCGGAAACCGAAAGCGCACTTCCGGGAGTCCGTTTCGAAGACGACGGCCTCGTGTTCCAACCCAAGCACGGCCCGTACCCCGTTGGAGGTAACATGAACCTCCCGTCCGGCCGTGGACTCAAGTGGAAACCCGCGTGCACGCTCGACCTCATCCCGAGACCCATGAACCCGCACGAAGTTCAGACCATCCACGAACAACTGTACGGTCCTGTCAAGCGCGTGTCCGAGCTGAGCATACGCAGCATGGCTTCACTTGGACTTATCCGGGCCGCCCCGTGGCTCTGGTCGGTTCGTTCGACCACCCAGAAGACCTTTCGGCTCTCGAAGCCGCTATACAAGCTCGACTGTGTCTCGGACTTTTCCATCGGCACCAATGCTCATTACACAACTCTCGCGCTGAAGTACGGATCCGTACCGGAGCTACCCGTTTGTGTTCATCTACCCACCTTCGACCCGGACACGCCCGTGCTGGAGTTTGAGATTTGTACATCTTCCGACACACTCTTGCCGGTCGAAAGAGTCTCGCGCACCGATAAGGCATCGTACCAGGCCAATAAGGCACGCACGGTCGCAGGAGTGCTCTGGCAGGCCGACGAGAACCGGAAGAACCGCTTCACGATCGACGACTACCTTCTCGACCCCGCACGGATCCCCGCGCCGATCCAGCTCAGCCCGCCCGAACTCGTCCACCCCGTCGACAACCCGAGTGCTCTCGTTCCACTGGACGATTTTATCGCACGTCTGGATTTCACGGGCGTCGCTGAACACGAGTTCAAGGTTGTGCAAACCAAACGACCCCGTTCGGGAAACATTTTTCCCGCTACTCTCGAACAGAACTTTATGAGCGGTTCGTTCGTCGACGTGCTGCACTTCGACCGTGTCGTGAAGGGCCTGTCGGAGCGCTTTCAGAAACCCGAACCGCCCGTCGTAACCACAATCGACATGATCCTCGAAGGCGGACTGCGATTGACGGCGCACGAACGGAGCGTCACGACCAAGTCCGGGCAGACCCTCAACTTTTACGAGACCGAAGGCTTCAACGCCGTACGGAAGACGCACGACTCGTCCGTTGTGGTGCACGACCCGGAACTGCTCCGAAATTCCGGATATTGCTACCGCCTGGACACCCGCAAGGAAACGCCCGAGTTGTTCGTGGACCATACCTTCCTGCCCGAAAACTCGACCTACATGGACTTTCTACTCGCGCTCCAAGAGTCGGTCAAAAACCCGCGCAAGCGCAAAGGTGCGAGTGCGACGAACAAGTTTAACCCGGACGCGTACAAGGGCTATCGATTGGTCGACCGACAGGACTTTGCGAAAGAAACCGAACGCGACGTCGACGCGTCCCGTCTGCGTCGGGTCTCGTCCGAACCTGTGCGTGTCGGCGATGTCCTGCAAGTCGAGTACCGCGGACGCCCCGGACAATTCCACATGGCGACAATCACCCACGTGCATCCGACCGGTAAAGTCGACGTACAGTACGACTACGCGGTGAGAAGTCTGACGAATTACACGTCCACTCGACACATCCCGTTGATCGTGGATCCATTCGGTGTTCCTCCCGGCACGGTGGCTCTGCGCGTGAAAAAGCGCCGGACCTTCGAGTTTCCCGGATTTCGTGTCGACCTCACGCAGACAAAGTTCGTCCAAGACTTTCGGTCCTCGGAACGCTCCCGTCTGCACCACCTCCCACATCGCGTGAGCAATTGCGAGGTCGAGATCGAAATGCTCAGCTCCATACAAAGGAACGCTACATTCCGCGACACGCTCAAGGAAGTCATGGTCGCCGTGTGGACGTGCATGAAGCTGTCCGAGAACCGCTTCTTGTTTGACAGGATCATCGAAAACCCTCCAACCCCCGCGCTCCAAGAGGCGCTTGAGGAATACACTTCGCACGTCGGTGGACTCAATGTCAAGAACGTTGACGCGGTCTTCCTGCGCGCCGCGTCCGGGGTCGCACGCATCGTCCCCGAGTCCGACTTTTACTCCACCTTCGATAGCGCCGCAGACGCCGCACTCGGACCCGTAACTCCGGCTGCCGACCCCGCGCATTTTGTGCATCCAGTGCTGGACGTGTCCCGCCTGGGACCGTTCGTCGACACGTCGGTAGATGTTATGCAGGACTATGTCCGTCGGCGCGTGTGGAAGTCCGTTCAAGCCGCTGGAGAGGACGGGGAGCTGCACGGACTCATGCGCGGGATCATCAACGTCGGTGCGAACCCGTCCTGGTCGGATGACGCCTTCTGGACGCTGCTCAAGCAACGTTTGGATCTGAACGTCGTCGACGAGTTCGAACTCGACCTTGCAAACGTGCTCATCAATTACCTTCGCTCGTCCTCGGACCTCCCGAACGATTCCCCGTTCTTAAACGCCGGACTCGCATTCGGGGAAGCGGCGGCGCGGCACATTTACGTCAACCAAGGCATTCGCGCCTGGTGGGATCCGCAAGAGGCCGCGCTTGCCTGGAATGATCTGTTAGACTTGGCCGTACGGTACGCGCACGAACTCGTTCGGGGTGTTTCGTTCGAGCAGTGGATGGACGCCGCCGACCAGGAAGAGGACGATGCATTCATGTATCCCGTCGCGGTCAAGGCGATTGCGAAGCTGGCCGTGCTTGCCGGAGCTGTGCGGATGATCCGTCCCATGCTTGAAGGCGATGTCCCCGAAGGACTCGTTACGTTCACGCTCAAGGACCTACTTACCATACCCGAACGACGCGTCTATGTCCAAACGAACAAACCGTTCGAGTTCAAGTCGCTCGAAGGAATCGCGTGCACACACGTGTTTTAAACAAAAATGTTCGTTTGAATGTAATAATCTTTATTGTACTGAATCAAAAAATGGCATCCGAAGTGGCTGTGAATGCGATCGCGCAGAGAATCGCGAGTCTCGAACCGACACAACGGCACATTATCATGTCCACAATGCATTACGAGGCGATGACGTCTATGTTAATGCACCAACATAGCCCAGACGTGCGCTGTCGGGTTGGACCGAGTCCCCTTCACGGATCCGGACTGTTTGCCGTACGTGACATTTCGTGCGGCGAATGCATCACACACTACCCTGCACACGGATTTGCCCTGTCCAACACTGGTCGTCCTTTGTCGGACGGAGGTAGCCGGTTAGTACTCGGTGCCACGATCCGAGGGCCTCCGAACATGCTCGAGCATGAAGACTTGCGTCTACCTACCGAGTTCGAACGGAGCACGTACAACTTCCGAGTGACACCCATGCTTGATATTATCGGGTACCCGGATATGATTCGGTCTCATACGTTGCTCGCGCACATGGCGAACGACGCAATCACAACGTCCGACACGGTTCACAATCCCGCGAGTGAAATCCGATACACGCACGCAGCGCTCGCAACGAACAATGCATTGATCGAGGAAAGAAATCCTGGAATCGTAGCAATGTTCGCGAAGAAACCCATTCGTGCTGGAGAAGAAATCACGATTACGTACGGGTACGGTTACTGGGTGTCGAACAACAAATTTACGGGAACACGTCCGTAGACAGTCTAGGGAAGGTTCCGATTCGTATGAGCGTAATTTTTGTGATCGACTCAATCCAACCAAAATGTCAAAAAAACTTTTTAGACCCTTCGATGTGACCATGTTTTTTCCACAACAAGGTGCACAAAAGACTGTGAAACC
>JACCDO011360280.1_pt1 | contig 10919 bp, 15 predicted proteins | sample 7446101 | NCBI WGS metagenome assembly JACCDO01 (sample SAMN15323440, study PRJNA562643) | freshwater metagenome | isolation source: river surface water | place: USA:Blue River Watershed | collected 2017-08-16
AACGGGTTATATACTGCGAAAAAGATATAACTCAGTAACCACACCAAAGAAGAAAGGCGATCGCTAATTTAGCGATCGCCTTTCTTCTTTGGTGATTTGGTGTGACCATTTTTTTTACGAGGCATTAACCATAACTCTAGAGTAAAAATAAGCCTTTGCGTTAGCTGGTAAGACGTTGATCAACTTTTCAAGACTTGCTGTTTGCAGATCTGTTTTTCCATGCCTAAAACGGCTTATCTGGTTCTCTCCAATGCCAGATTTATCCGCAATGTCTGATGCTCTTAAGTCAAAGAGCTTAACTGTCTCGTCGAAAGCTTCTCTATAAGTCATTTTTAAAACCCTGAGCGCTTAAATGATAATCACAGGGGTTGCATAATTATGCAATGCAAGCTAATGCAATTCATCAGCAAATGGTTGTATGATTGCAGACAAATGCAATCACATAAAAGCTATGACTGTAAAAGATTTCAAAGAATTAAGTCTTGATGAGTTGTCTAGATTGTCTGGACTAGACAAAACAAGATGGTCAAAGTACTTCAACGGACAGCTGATGACTGAATCTGTTCTGAATCAGTGCGCTCAATCTCTAGGGATGCAGCCTCATATTTTGCTTTGGGCTATAAATACAAAAAGATTGCATAGAAATGCAACTAATGTTAATGTCGATGCAGTTGCATAAATATGCAATCAGATAATAATCAGTAAGCATTATGAACCCTAAAACACTTGGATACTACGGATTGAATTTGGATATCAGCACAGAAATAGCGATCGACGGGATGCCCTTGCATCACCTTACCGATCTCCTTGGAGATATATCTGGGGATTTAAACCTAGTGCATTACTTGGAAAATGATGACGCTTTGGCAATTAAAGAGGAAGAAAAAATACCTACACTGCATGACCTCTCGGATTGCGAAAAGGTTGGACTTATTCGGGCATTGTGCGATCGCCTAGAAGTAAAGCTCATGGAGGTAGCAAGATGACCTCACATTTTGACTTTCACTATGCCAAATACAAAGAAGCAGGGCGCAAACTTGCCAACCCTGAAGGCTTAGAGGTACGCGACTTTCAACGATGGGACGACATCAGAGAAGCGAGTATTACAGCGATCGCGCTTGAAGTAGGGATTATCGACCTGATTCCCAGTGATGGCAGACTCTCAAGCGCTGACTATCAAAAGACTTTGGTGACGATCCGACGCTATGAAATTTCGCAAACCGATATAGCGGCTTAACCAATTCACGCGATCGCCTTACTAATTTGAAAACTATGGAAACCTACAAAGAAGCTTTATCGATTAGGCAGCCTTGGGCATGGTTGATCGCCAATGGCTATAAGGACATCGAAAACCGATCATGGAATACCACTTTTAGGGGTGAGTTTTTCATCCATGCAAGCAAACAAATGCTAGTCAGGGAATACCACGAGTGCAGAGATTTTATTGAGTCTATAAACCGTGACTCCAAAGTCCTTTTACCCGAAATTAAACTACCTGCTAGAGATGAGTTTGAATTTGGCGGCATTATAGGCGCTGCAACGATTACAGCTTGTGTAACTGAATCTGAATCGCCTTGGTTTACTGGAGAGTTTGGGTTTGTTATCGAAAAACCTAGAATCCTACCTTTTATAAAGTGCCAAGGGAAACTGCAATTTTTCTACCCAAGTTACTAACCAATTCACGCGATCGCGACTTTACCCAGTGAAGTGGCGATCGCCATTTTTTTTGCTCATGATCCTTTACAAACCCGAATGATCCAATGACAGCACAGCAATTTCAAGAACTGGTTAGAGAGATGAGGTTTAACCAGAAACAGTATTTCAAAACGCGATCGCAAACCTATCTAAGGAAATCTCAAGAGCTTGAGAGACAAGTCGATTCTTACCTCAGAAATAACACAGGCATTAAGCAGGGGACACTTTTCAATGATTAAACCGCACCATCTCAAAGAATGGACAGAAGGCAGTGGAGTGAGCCTCAAAATCACCCAACTCAATGTCCAAAGCCTAGAACTTGACCACGAAATAGACCAACTACTCAACCGCAACGGAAAATCACGCTGGAAAAGCACTGATTGGGGGACGGGTGGTTGGTTCGTTTCAGGGCTTGACCCCAAAACAGGCAAGGAAGTCATCACAGGCGGACAATTCAAGCCAGATCAACCCGTAGGCGATCGCAAATATTTGGGCATCAATGACAGCCCTGCGATACCACTGTTTCTAAACACAGGCGATCGCGAATATTGGAAAACCATCATTGAGGACAAATCACCCGTAATCATTACCGAGGGCGCGAAAAAGGCGGGCGCACTTCTCACCATTGGCTTACCTGCAATTTCTTTAGCAGGTGTATCCACAGGGCAAAAACTTGGCAGACTTCGCGCCGATCTAGTCGAATTTTGCAAAGTTGGGAGACGGGTTTATCTGTGTTTTGACTCTGACGTAATGGTTAAAAAGCCCGTACAGCAAGCACTCGACAAACTTGGCAGGTTGATTAGTGAGGAAGGGGCAATGGTAAGCATCATCAACTTACCGATGGTCCATAAAGGCGTTGATGATTTCATAGTCGCCAAAGGTAGCGCCGAATTTTTCTCGCTGGTAGACAACGCTCAAACCTTTGAGGAATGGCGTACAGAAATCAATAAACCCAAGCCACAGGCAAGCACGGCAACCCCAAACCCAGAAAACAATCAATACCAAGACTTGTTTTTGTCCCCAAAACAAAGGGAGATGAGAAACCTACGCGCAATCTATGCCGACAGATTGCGTAAAAATATGCGCGGTAACGTAGTTGAACTTGATGGGGAACCTGTAAACCCTGATTACCTCTACCTGCAATGCTTAGAGCGTGACGGTGTAGAGGTGAAGAAAGACCAGATCATTGATGCATTTTTATTTTTTGCCAGTGAAAACGAGTATGACCCCGTCGCCGAATACCTAAATAACTGCTATGCCCAATATGGGGAAACCACAGAGCATTTATTAACCAGTGCAAGCGATCGCTACCTGCACACCAACGAGAAAATTTATAACACCTATATACGCAAAACCTTAATCGGTGCTGTCCGTCGAACCTTTGAGCCGGGATGCCAGTTCGAGACAGCACTAGTTTTGTATGGAAAACAAGGTGCTTTTAAATCTACATTTTGGCGAGTACTCGGTGGCGAATGGTTTGATGACACCGTACAAGGCTTTGACCGTGACGAAAAACAAAAACTTCACCAATACTGGATCGAGGAATTTGGCGAAATTGAGAAAGTCTCAAACAAGCATGACGTAAGCCAAATTAAGGCTTTTATGTCTAACCGTAACGATGTTTTTCGCGTACCTTTTGGGCGATCATCCAAGAGCTACCCCCGCAAATTTATTATTGTTGGCTCTACCAACAAACCAGACATCCTTCAGGATGCCACTGGCGATCGCCGCTTTTGGATTATCAAGATTGACAAACCCATAGACATCGACAAAGTAAGGCAAGAACGCGATCAACTATGGGCAGCAGCAGTCTCACTCTACAAAAAAGGTGAGTCTGCATTTTTGCCAAGGGAAGAAGATGCAATCCGTGATGAACTCAACAAGGAATATCGTGCTGATGATCCTTGGGAGGAACCAGTAACAGCTTTTGTTGAATTTTTAAACCAAACAAAGATGCATGACATCTTGAAAGATGGTTTAGACATACCCATAGAAAGGCATGACAGACGCGCTCAGGACAGGGTTGCTACTATTTTGCGTAATCTGGGGTGGGTTAAAACTCACACCATGAACGGCAAAATGTGGAAAAAGGAAGGGTCAGATGGGTCATTGGGTCATAAGCCTATTGCATCAACCGATTCAACTATGACCCATATAAATAAAGAAGGGTCATTAAATATTAATGGGTCATCTAACAGCAATGACTCAATGACCCATGACCCATATGACCCACAAAAACTCGACTATTTGCAGAATCAAAAAACAGAAAAAACAAAAAATAAATCGTACAAAGTTGGCGATCGCGTAACCCTTAGAAACGGTCAGGAAGGCTGCTATGTAACCAGAGTCAAGCAATCTAACGGTATGCCCATGTACCAAGTTGAAAACTCCACCATGTCCGATCATGTTTATGGCGAAGAAATTTTGATGCTTGAATCCGAGGCGATCGCCATTGGGGACACCGTGGCGATCTGCAAAGCCAATTTATTCCTTGAAAGATTCAAGCGTGTGAAAAAGCTACCAAATACCCTAACCGTTACCGAGCTGGGCGGCGCACACGAAGCGATGTGCAAAAACGGCAATGCTACCTACCAAATCCCAGTAGATTGGATATTCAAAGTTTCTGAGGTGCTGGCATGAGTGAGCTTACTAAAATTGCGGCGATCCTTTTTAAAAATCTCTCTGATGCATTACTTTCAACAGCTTCAGAAATCAGCAAGCTTGATAGCCCCGAAAATACCGCGAAAATATTTACGCAAGCTGACGACAAGCCGCCATTATTGCCCCCCGAAAAACCCAAACTTATCTCCCGTTATCAATACGAAGCGCGCGAAAAAGTGATGGTAATTTTTTCTGGTTCCGACATTCCCACCAAATGCAAAATCCTGAAACGCATTGATAAAGACACTTACTCAGTAGTGCCACAGCGATCGCCAAAGAGCATGGCGCGGGAAATTCATGCAGACCAGATACTCGGACTAGACCCAGATCGCTAATGGTTACTAATTTGGGAGGGCATAGATATCGCAAGCTTCTGACATCACCAGCTTACGATAATGGTTACATCTCGCAGTAAAAAGCGCCAAATGCTTGCGATAATCGCCAAATTTCGCACTCTTGCGCCTAAAATCTAGCTAAATATTAATGTACGGTTATCTATAAATAAGTCCTATAATGAGACTGACAATCTCTTTATAGGACTTATTTATATGCTATTTCCCTTCAATGATTTGCCCACAGGCGATAGAGCGATTGTGACCGTAGAGGAGATGATCGCTTTTTGCGGAGCGCTATTAGGCGAAACGACTACAGAAACTTACATACCAGTCCAAGGCGCACAAGCACGAAAAGTTGCAAGTATCGCTTTGGGGGAGGATTTCAACACCACAGAAAGGTATCAGATTTTAGCGGCTATCCCTAAAAAAACTGGCATAAGCGACGCTAACGCCGTCCCTATTTGGAAACGGGTCGGCGTGCTTACCAATGTTGCCGCGCCGTCCGCTTACTTAGATTAGTCGCCAAAGGTGTAGAGAATGACTAATTTTAGCGATCTATTTTCTGGAGACTTTTTAATTTCCGACGGGGTAATCCAAATAAATACGCCTTTCACTGGTAATACCGTATCCGTAGAGGTTGATTTTAATACCACATTGGACAGATCGGGAGTAAAACTCGGCATCCTTTATGTTTACTCTGGCGAAATATCTCACGGGTACAGGCTAGATTTTAAGCAGACTATTTTGGCACTTCCTATTACTAGCGTCAGCAATCTTAGGTTTATTCCTACGCTTGATCTGTATGATTCCTATTCATTAAGCCTTAAATACGCAACGGTAGGGAGTGTAATCGAGTCTCCTGATTCGCAACCATTGCCAGAATTGATCACTGGTCTACCTAATCGTGTTACGACTTTAGAGTCTATTGCTGTCACCCAATCGAGTAGGTTAGATGAGATTCAAGGCAATTTAGACGGAATGGTTGCGCCTACTTGGGATAATCTCACTGGTAAGCCTTTAACATTCCCCCCTAGCGCTCACATTCACTCGATCAGTGAAGTGGCTAACCTTGCTACATCACTAGTATCACTTGGGTCTGATATTGATAGCGCCGAACTCTCAATACTCGACCTAACTAGTAGAGTAAACACACTAGAATCTAATCCCGTAGCTAGCTCTACAAGCTTTATCCCTATCAATACAAACCAAGTATTAGAGGCAAATAAGGGGTATGTATCTACTGCTAATAACCTTGTTTGTACTCTACCTGCTAATCCTGCTATTGGCGATTTTATCGATCTAGTAAATGGAAACTTTGCAAGCTTTAAAATCAACCACGGTAATACTTCCCAATCGATTCTGAATAGCAATACACAAACCACTGTAGGCAGTGATTCTGGAATCATTCTCAAGCCTTACGCATCTATTCGATTGGTGTTTATGGGCGCTAATTTATGGGTTAGCCATAATAGGAATAGAACCATTAACAATTTCTCCCCTATAGTTTCAGAGAGTACTGCTTCTCTTAAGTCGTATACGGTTACTTCACCTAATGCTAATTTGAATTTTGGCACTACCCTAAACAGCATTAGAAACGGAATTAAGCAACCTACAGGGAACTTTCAGACCGATGGATTGTTACATGAAACATCATCCTTAATCCTTGACATCACTACCAATGAACCCATTATTTTAGATTCATTTAATCTATTTAATGGACAAGGGAATGTTAATCAAGGGGCTACTAGTGATTATTCTGTAGGAAGTTGCCAAGTTCTCGTTAATGGTCAAGTAGTCCAAAATTATACTTTTACGAACCAAACGGGTGTACAACAATCTCGAAATCTACCTGCGAACCTCTCTCCAAGTGCTTCTTATCAATTCATTTTTAATGCTGTTTCTGGCTCAAACAGATTGGGAATACTTGAGCTTGAATTAATCGGTAGAGGCTCAACGGGGGGAGAAGTAAGCGTTATCTAAATCCTATTTTCAATTTTTATCGATCTCTTTTAAAAACAATGCCCTTACTAGCACCCCCTCCAAGCGCTTTGAACAGTGCAGTACCTTTTACTAGACCTCCTAGTTTACCTTTATCTGTGCCTAATAGTGGCGTATTACTAGGAGGGCTAAGCGCGCTTGGGTTGCTTATTGGCGCTGTAGACGCGATTGGGGAACTTGGCGCTAATAAATGGAGAGACGATCTACTTGGAAAAACTGCTGGCAACAAATCGACTCCATCAAGAACTGCTCCCAAACCTAACGATTTAGCCGATCTCCCTGATACTCCAAACGGGTATGAAATCCGTAGGAATGATGGCGTATGGCTAAGAAACGGGACAAGAGGTTTTACTGCTGAAGAAATCAAAAATATAACTCGATTTTACGCAAACGATGAGGAAGCGATAGCTGCAGGCAACGTGACAGCATCAGGAGTGCTTATCTCGTACTTTAATGCCGTGAGACCCATAGGAAATGATGAGCCTCTCTCTTTCGGAGGTGTAACATCGCCTAACGGACTACCCCTTACCAATGAGCCTAGAACTTCAGAGGGGCTAGATCCTAGAAATAAGCAATTACTACCTCCCAACTTGTCAAGCGCGATAGGGTGGGGTAACACTGGGAATATTGATGGTAGGGCAGCTTTAGGCATTGGCTCACCACTTACGGGTAACCCCAAATTAGACGCTGTGCCAAGTGCTTTAGGCGTTGGTAACCCATCAACTATTAAGCCTCCAAGTCCAACAAAAAGAGAACAAGATCAGCAAAATGACGATGAAAAGAGCGAACAACAGAAAAGAAGAGAGGAGCAAGAAAAAAGAGATAAGGCGGCTGAAGACTTACTTAAGGGGTTAAGGGCGGATAATGCGTCTATCCTCCAAGAGCTTATAAAGATTGGCTCAATATCTGCATTGATTAATTCAAATACGCAACCTGATGCACAAAGGCTAAATGCTAAAAATGGCGCTTGTGATGCTCTCAATTCTCCAAGCTGTACCAAGGGCATGGAGGATCGGATTAAAGATCCTATTAATGAAAAGGTTGATAGCGTCGCAACCAAGGCTACTGCTATAGCGTCAGGCTTGGATCTTTTAAAAAATCTTACTGAGAACTCTTTTAAATTCATTTCCCGAATTTACAACAACCAATTTGTGCATAGTTCTCTTTCGTTTATGACGACCATGACGACGATCCATAATGCGGCTATGCTGTCCAGAGATGTGGCTGAAACTTTAGGGACAGTTGTAGATAATTCTGTTAATTTATCAGGTCAGAAATTGAAAGATGCGGATGGCAATGATATTAGTTTTACTTCTTGGATTGGAACTAATATCAGGGCTTTGATCGTTCAACTTATTGGTGCTGATAAGTATGTGCAATTGGCTTTGCAATGGCAGAAAGCTAACACTATTTATCATTCTGCAATGGCGGTAGTTAATACAACTCAATCTATGCTCGATCCTCTCTCTAGTGCGGTTGAATATGGAATGGAAAATGTTTCAAAGATTGGAAATGGATTAAGAGAAGATGGGGTAGTAAGCGAAAATTCTTACCCTGCTATGGATGAAACTATCAGGGCTAGAAGAGTTAATAGATTTGAGAGATTGAATGATACTTTAGAGGGAGCAGAGAATATTTCTAGCAACCTTTCGAGTATTACGGGTAGTGCTGTATCAGTCAAGGAAGATTTCAATCAGTTGAGAGAAGATCGGAAGCAGTTAAGAGATCAGGCGGCTAGGTTTAATGCTAACGATGAACAGGAAAGAGCCGCATTAAAGGCTTCTCTCCCTACGCAAATCACTCCATTAAATCTAACCCCTGCACCTGAAGAGGAGGAGACACTATAATGAGCAAAGAGAGGACGGAAGCTTTAGATAATGCGATTCGATTGATGCACAATCGACAGGTTCGCGAATACTTCAAAGATATTCCAGATGGAGATACTTCCGATACTCCAAGGGCAAGTACCAAGAGGATTTTGATTTTGGAGGATAATGATAGCTCTATCTACCAATCGAGAGCGATGGAATTCTTTAAGAAGTATTGTGAGGAAGAAAATGGAACTAATAATTTATACTTCTCTATCCCTGTGTCTACTTACAATTATTCTCTTACTTACCTTCCCCAAATAACTTGCTATTTCAGACAAGAATATCAAGCGTCTGCAAGCGAGGAAACTAGAGAGCGTGCGCGGACTATGCAGATATCCATGAGGGTTCGCGAGACAAAAATACCTGAAACAGTCGCGGCGCTTCGCGCCATCGCTACGGATATCAAAAATGCTTTTGGGAGTCCTATATACAGGTATAGGACTGGATACCGCAGGGCATCATACTTTAATCGAAAATTGGGCTATGAATTTAAGGTTAGCTGTCAGGACGTGATTGATGCCGAAAACTTAATAAAAACAATGATGGGTATCTTTAACGATCGCGATGAGTTTGACCCACGAGACTTAAAAATCAGTGAGCCAAGAGTAGGATCGGCGGTTAATACTTTGCCGAAAAGAAAAGGCAGGGTAGTTTCTAGGCTGGTAAATCTGCCTGAATTTGGTGAGTCTAGGAGATTTTTCTTTACCCATGCTGACTATAAGTGCTACCCAGCAAAGCCGATCTTGCTTGTTAGGGGGAATACTCTCGCTTATTAGGTAAATCGATAAGAAATGCAGATAACTTAAGTTTTGTGTAATACATTTGATCGACAGCATCTAGGTACAGCAAGGGTTTTAGGTATGCTACGGTGATTTTGTCGATAGGAATAATGCTATGACCTCAAAACGAGATCCTTATTTTGTAAAAATCAGTTCGACTTCATGGGGGCAGGTCAACGTAGACCGAGACATCTATGACGGTGATATCGCGCCTGCGCTTGGACTGACCAAGACTCAACCTCCTGACAATGCCGAAATTCGCAAATTCCGAAACCAAAGAGATGCGCTATCTACAGCGAGAATCGTTCGAGTATTTGCACAGGTTACCCGCGATTTTACTGAGGGTGGTGAAACTGTAACCAAGTCTCGGCGCGTTCCTTTGCTTTGTGACCTCGAAAATGTCGGTAGGGTTGCTGTAAGCCTCCGCGGCAAAACAATGAAACTTGGCGATCAGAATTTAACTTGGGAAGTGCAAAACGTTACTTTCGGTAGCTAAAAGCTAATCCCTGATTAGCTCCTGAAATCTGCTAGTACATCTAGGAAATAATTAAAAATGGCTAACAATCAAAAAAGAAAAGTCCTCTTTGGGGACGCTGCTACTGCCAATGTATATCTTGCGCTCCAGCTTGATGAGGATCTTTATGATTCCGATACGCTTACTTTGGTCGGCGGCACTCTTACCAATACTGGTAATAAGCCCGAAATTCCGATCAACAAGAAGTACGCGATCGCCTCTGGGTTGGTTCAAGCCAAGCAATTTAAGGTTGAGCGTGGAACGGGTCTAACCCGCAAAACTAGATCGGTAGAAATGCTTGTACGCAAGGACTTGGCGGATACTATCGATGCTGCTGCTACTGCTACAACCAAGAACCTAAATTTAGGTCGTGGCGCTACTACTGCCACTTGGAAGATCGTCAATGTCATTTGATGACCCTAGCCTATGGAGTCTCAGGTATTTGCAGAGTTTTAGCTCTGCAAATATCGGGCTTTTTTACCCTGCTATCCCGCCTTTCGACACACCATTGCTTAGCGATCGCGTGATTCGCGTAAGAATTACTAGCAATCAGGCTCAAGATAACTGGACTTTTGCGGGTAGTGCTAAGCAGGTGGTTAACGCTGGTGGTGTTGATTCGGTGAAGGCTATTAAGTCTTTTGAGCTTAACGATTCGATTTTGTGGGAGTTGGTTAACACGCAAAGCTATAGGCTAAGGGTTAAACTCCCAAGGTATTTCAAACAGGCGACCGTCTCTATTTTTGGCTACACGGGTGATTGATATGACTGTTTCTGAGATTTGGGGATTTGCCATTACTGCCATTTCGATGGCTTTTGGCTTTGGTAGGCAAAGTGGTGAGCTTAAGACTTTGCGGCGCGATGTTGACAATATTGGCAAGGGACATCGGGAAATCATTGAGAAGCTTCAGGAAATTGATAGGAAACTCGCCCGACTCGATCAACGGGTTATATACTGCGAAAAAGATATAACTCAGTAACCACACCAAAGAAGAAAGGCGATCGCTAATTTAGCGATCGCCTTTCTTCTTTGGTGATTTGGTGTGACCATTTTTTTTACGAGGCATTA
>JACCDO010807811.1_pt1 | contig 10918 bp, 13 predicted proteins | sample 7446101 | NCBI WGS metagenome assembly JACCDO01 (sample SAMN15323440, study PRJNA562643) | freshwater metagenome | isolation source: river surface water | place: USA:Blue River Watershed | collected 2017-08-16
AATCCCACCTATAAATCGTTTGCCCGATTCTTGAAAGGGGCGCAAGTGAAATCGGCGAAACAGTTGGTGCCTCTCATGGAATACATACAAGGCAAAGACATTACTACCACCGATTTAAAACTCTTGTATGAGAACCTGGTTCAGAAAAATGAGTATTTAGGGCGTTTTTACAAGGTTTCGATGAATGTTCTCAACGAGGATAAAAAAATAGAGTTAAAGATTGACGACGAACCTATGAAATCAAACGCCATCAACAACGATAAGGCCGTTCATTACAAAAATGTCATTCGCAACATGCATTATATGGATATTTTGAAAAAGACGAAATCGGGTATCGAGAACAATCCCACCTTTTTGCAGGTATTGAGCGATTTGTATTTGCACGCCATCATCGATTACAAGATTTTGACCCCCAGTGCTATACATTATATGCGGGAAGGACGTTTAGGCAGTGTGTTCTCCTTCTTTTATTTTCGCGCTTCCATCATGAATCCTTTGGTGCCCTATTCATTGGGACACGGCATTCTTCGAGGGGAGCGGGTATTCACCCCCACTCTAGGCTGGTCGTCCTATTGCTATGGATTCTTAGAATGCCCTCATGTTCGTGAATATGTAGGCACCGATGTCATTCCAGGGGTCTGTAAAAAGACCCTCGAATTTGCCGAGAAATATTACCCCGAAAAAAAGACGACGATTTTTTGCGAACCCTCAGAGAACTTGATGTTGGATGCTCGATTTAGGCGAAAATATGGTGACTATTTCGACGTGGTGTTTTTCAGTCCTCCCTATTACCGCTTGGAAATGTATGCTGGGGAAAATCAATCTACCGAAAAATACAAAACGTATTCGGCGTGGCTGGAGAACTATTGGCGAAAAACGGTGGAATTGTGTTATTATGTTCTCAAACCGGATGGAAAAATGGCCTATATATTGTCGGGGTATGGTTCCGAGAACACAAAGGGGGAATATGATTTGCTGGGGGATATGAATAAAATCGCAAAGGGAGTGTTTGAAGCAAAACGCCTCCAGGTTCTCCCCATGTATAATAAAAATGTGCATGTGACGACCCATCGCGAAACCGCGGAGAAGATAGTAATATTCAAGAAGTGATATAGATGCTTACGAAGTGATATAAATGTTTGTTCATGAATACTACTATTATGCATCTTAGCAAACTCTTTCGCAAATATATGGCATGGGATTCTTTCCCTTTTCGAAAAAGCCCGGTGATACATTTAGGCCGGTGGTCGGTTGACCATGGAAACAAAACCATCAAGAACCGGGTCGATTTAGCAAACGAAGACCACTGTGGTCCGTGCGGGCAATATAGATTGACGAAAACGGACTCTTTGTACAAGGAAAAATCCCGATAAATATGATGATGTTTGTCTAGACATCATCATAAGAATACCTATGCGATTTGTTTACATGATATATTTACCCCACGCCATACCCTTTCCGCTATAATATTCGCTTCGACCAAGTTCAACAATTTTATTTTCACAAATATATTCCGTCCAGTTTTGAGTAGGGCCCGTTGTCCATCCGGCCTCCCATTCAGATTTAAACATAATATCATCAACGATTAAAATTGTATCTGGATGTGCGAAAAATGAACAATTATAAATATCGGCTTTCGCAACCTCATACCAATGGCCACCATCAATAAAGATAACATCAAATTTTATATCTTTATTATTATTGTAATATTCAGGAACAGATTTTGTACTATCGCCTAATACTAATATATGTCTATGTGGATAAGTTTCGTTAATATATTGTTTTGCAGGTAAAACATAATTATGTACCCCTAAATCAAATGACGTTAAAAGTAAGGTATCATTATTTTTTAAAAAAACTTCAGCCGAATGTCCCGCATTAAACCCTATTTCCATTACATTTAAATTTGGTTTGTTTGTCAATTGTATCAACTCATCGACTTGTTGTTGACATTCTTGACTATATCCTTCAAAATGAAAAAACCCTTTACTATTCAAAAACCCAGTGATTGACATAATATATTATAATCATATATAACTTATTTGCATATAAACGAGTATATTAATTAAATTACTTACATCCCTCTATATGTTGTATCATTTCGGCGGGATAATCCATATCTTTCAAAATTTTAATGGCGCCTTGTATTTCCGAAATGCCGGGTTCTAATGTATACGTGAATTGGAATTCGCCATTGGCTAAATCTTTTACACCCATCTTGTAATTGGCGATTTTCTTTGATTTCTTGAATTTCTTGCATACATACACATAATGGGTCGTCAGCATGAAATCGACGTGACGATAGGTGGACAAATATTTCAAGAATGCATAGGCCGATTTGCCGGCTTCCGTCGGATTCGTACCCGAATACAATTCGTCGAAAATACAGAAATGGCGCGAAACATCTTTTGGGTTCTCTTGTACAATAGTAATGATTTCTTTACATCGACGTGATTCCGCCTGAAACAAACTATCGCGACCCGACGTATCCGGAATATTCAAATATGAATGAATATGTGTATACGGCTGGATGACGGACGATGCATAAAATCCACAACCGACTTGTTGACTCACTATAATATTGATGGTGGTGGTTTTCAAAAGGGTCGTCTTGCCCGCTGCATTCGGTGCACTGACAATCATATTCTTGTCGAATTTGCAAGTGTTTTTCACGATGGAAGGCTCGTGTGCTAAAGCAGAATAATATTGTTCCACCAGTTTCGTTTTTTTCGTAGTCGAGAACCCCGCATAATTGACGAGACCTTCGCACAAGTTCTCGTGGATTCCGCGTAAATTGTCAATGTACCCTTCAAATCCGAACGAATAGCGCAAACTCGTGTCATAGTGTGGATTTTGATGGAAACGATAGAAACATTTCATCATGTATCCGATTTCGGTGATTTTGCCTAAATGATTCCCGAAAGGTTGGATGGTGGCCAGTTCTTCGGCGAAGGTGCGGAGAACATTGACATGGTTAATTGTGGTTTTGCAGAATGTTTCATAGGTGGCTTTGCTATGATGCATGGTGGCAAAGGTTTCCATTTTATGAATCGAAGCGTCAATATAATTCTTCAAATCGTGCAAACAGGTATTGACGTACTTGACGTTGCGGTAGAAACGTATGCACGCATTTACGTTTTGGTACATTTGTAATCCATAAAAGGCGACCATCATCAGCAAATAGGCGACCTTGTCGATACTTATACCATCTTGCATACTCATAAGTGCTTTGCCGATGAAATGGTTGCGTGCAATCAGTTTCAGCATTTCGACATATCCAGTGAATGTAATAGGGACGCGATTGAACTTTAGCAATAAAAAGGGGATTAGCAAAAACAAAAAGGGCAAAAACAAGGAAAAGAGTGGCGACAATATATGAATCATCGACAACCCTTGCAAGAAACTAGACGAATGATTCAAGTATTCTAAGATTTGCCAGTCAATATAGGAATATCTTTCCATAAACGAATCGTCGTTTTTCGCCGCATCCCATGCATTCATGACACATTTGTAATTGTCTGCGTCCATCACACATCCTTTATGTGCATCGAGGTGACTATGGTAAGTGGTCATTTCGGTCAATACTTTTTGAGTGTCTTCTAAATAAGGGATGTGGCTCGTAAAGGTACGATTCCATTCGAGAATCATCTGTTTCGCAAATGGATGCCGAGGTTTAAACAATGTGTCATAGGTTGATTTTGCTTCGCTTTGTGACGTCATCAATTCTAAATCCGCGGAAACAACGGTCGAAAGGGGGTGTTTGTGTGATGCGTCTAAATATTCAATGGGCAAGAGAAAGGGGTCGTGCAATGTTTCGGGGGATTTGTGGTCGAATATCTCTGATTCTGCTGGATTCATATGGGCCTGGAGTTTCGCGAGAATATGTTGCATACTTGTATTGTGTGCTTAAAATTTGTTGTTGCGATGGACGCAATAACAAATCAAATGTTTAGGCCTTCAAGAAATGGCGGTTAATGTATTTTTGTATGGTGAAATGTGTAATAGTAATGTTTTGTGCTTCTGGTCCTAATAAGGCAGCTAAAGCGGCATCTGGGACAATCACGGATTTCTTTTCAGGGTTTTTCAATCCCTTGTCATCAATGTATTTCATAAGGAATTTAGTGACATCGGTGCGAGCAACGGTTGCATCGGCGGCAAGACCCATAAAGGTGCATAACTCAGGGGTGACTTTTACCGGAAGAGCGAATCCACTTGGTTTGCGAGTCTTTTTTGGTTTTTGTGATTTTTTGACAATTTTAGAAATGACTTGTTCGACGGATTTTTCGAGTTGCTTGAATTCATTGGACAATTCATCGGCTTCGCGTTTATTGGCGGCGATTTTGTCTTTGATGGTCGATATTTTTGTGGTTAATTTTTCCATAACTTTAGCAATGTATGCTGGGTATGCTACATTTTCAGGGGCATCGGATTCGATTCGTACAACTTGATTTTCACTCATGATTGTGTTATATAATATATTGTGTTGTGTTTTTATATTGTTTGCAGATAAACAATATAATACTAGAAACCGCGACTTATATCGTAAATAGTTCATCTATGGAGATGACAATAATATCCATCATTACACAAACGACACAATACATGCCGCGCATAAAAACTGCAAAAAATATGCAATACATAATGTATGAACATGCAGTGTTAAACATATTCGGTACAAGTATTCTTTGCATAGAAGTTAAGCATATGGGACAGGCATATTTATAATGGATCCACGATTCCATGCATAATTTATGTACGGCTATATTGCAACTACAAACTTGCATTGAACAATATTCGCCGTCTATCAGAAAAGCCGAATTGCGTGATTGTATTAATTTATCATCAGTCTCGGCAAGACAAATGATACAAACTTGTGGTTCATCTTTATGAACATCGATTATTTTATTTTTTTTATTTTTTTTTCTGCGAGCCATATTACTATAATACTATATTTTACTTTGTTTTTGAAGATGGCTTTCTTCCGCGAGATTTTGGTTGAACAGGTACAAATTCACCTTCGGTGGCATGTAAATCGGATGGTGGTTCAGATGGAGAGTTTGGTCTAACTCGTCTCACATTTCCCTGTGCGATCGCATTTTGTCTGCGGGTTTCGCACATGATAGGACCGCCCTTAATACCACTTACATCGCCTGCTAAATATTCGTGCTTATCACTCTCAGACTTGGTGATGGTAAACTCTACATATTCACCTTGTGTTAAATAGGTATATTGAGAATCGTGATTGCGAATCGCAGAATAGTGTGCGAAGATATCCTTCCCCTCATATTCGCCATCACAAGCGGTGATAAAACCGTAACCCGCCTTGTTGTTGAACCATTTTACCCTTCCAGTTAATCGTGCAATGTCAGTAGAACTCATTTTAGTATTACACTATACAGTATCTATAATACTGGGTTTATATTGTTTTCATATAATTATTTTTCACATGCTAGTATATAATGACTCGGCATATATTTAGAAAAATTCCATCCATCATATTATTAATAATCGTTATAATCACAAGTCTGTTGTTTTCGTTATGGATACAATCAGACATAAGTGAAGGATTAACCACTACGATAAAAATCCCGCCCTCGAAAGATTTGAAAAAACTAACCGGCATTTTAGAAGGTAGCATATCCACGAGACGTGTAAAATATAACGTGTCGGTATCCATGAAAAAAATCATATTGATGCGCAACACTGCCGTGAAATATACCGCGTTAAATGATGTGTACAATATGAACACGGATTTGTATTATAAGGATTTAGTACAAGCAATTCAAACACCCGCACAAACCGATTCGCAAGGAAATGCATTTGACGAAAACGCAATGTCAATAAAAAACCGCGAAATTGCCAATACCATTGTGAGTTCCGGTAAAAAACCCACCTTCAACAAATTATGCGAATTATTGGAACTAACTGGCAAAGATCGTATTATGAATAATATTTCCACCAAGTACGAATCTCAATGGATCGCTATGGTGAGTGATTTTGTTTCGCGCATGAAAAATAGCAAGACAGTCAAAAAATACAAATCGTGTTCTCAATTCACAAACTGTACCGCATGTACAAATGGTAAAGTAAAGAGATCTATGGCACAATGTTATTGGAATCATGACGCAAACGTTTGTGGCAAGTCCGCGTCTTATGGTACATCCACCAAATGTCCAGTCTCAGACACCGTACTATGAATCACTTTTTGAAAAAACACTACACAACGCATCATAATCGGGCATAGTGCAGCAAGATGTGTTATAGCATTGATTAAAATATTCAGGAATAAAATGTCGAATTGCGTCCATTTTCATTTGTTTGCGCAATTGATTCGATGGATGTAATATATGCATGGTAGAATAGGCCGCGGCTACAGGGGGCTCGATGTGAGACCATGGTAATATTCCTCCGTTCAAATATCCGATATAACAATATCCGAGTGAAATCAGGTCGTCGCGAAAACTCGGGTCGATTCCATCATGCACATAGCAACTCACATATTTAGGAGTTCCTATGATATGTGTGCGAACGGGTTCACTAGATAAATCGCCCGTTGCACTGATGGCCATACCGAAATCAATCAAAAACAGTTGATTGTCGCGCAACATGAAATTCGCCGGCTTAATATCGCGATGAATCATACGACATTCGTGTACTTCGCGCAATATTTCTATAGCACGAATCATGATGGTATGTATCTGTTTGCGGGTTCTGGCTTCCTTGTGCATATAATTCTCGAGCGACATGTCATAGTGATCCATGATTAGACACGGTTGCTGCAAATAAATACCATAATACATGACCGACGGAATGCATCGACAACCACATTGAAATAAATAATTTAATATCGTCGCTTCGTGTTTGATGGATTTATATAAACTATCGGCCGACTCGAGTTTAATGGCTACCCGCGTCCCGTTTTTATGGGTTCCGGCAAATATCTGGCCGAATTGTCCGCGACCAATCAATTCGCCAATGGTGTATTTGTTGGCAATCATAATTATCTGTAGAATTATATATTTATATTTATGAACGTTAAAACGATTACTACAAAAACGGAATTAACTCTCGAACATATTACGCCCCTCTTCTTATGGACGCTTACGGGTTTGCATTTATTATTGATAGCCATTTTTGCGGGTGTGATATATGTAAACCCGACATTTATCGAGAACGTCAGTTTTATGATTCGCATCTTTGTATGTTTGTTTTTGATCATACGTTTTCACCCATTTAGAGAACACGAATTACGTAAATATGACGGGCAAATTATTTTTATAGCGGCAATATTTTTACTCACAAATGAAGGTCTCACTACCTACGTACTGAATTATTTCGACAAAAAACAATAACAATAACCCATATAGATTTTTTTCGCCATAATGAGTAGCCAGATGATTAACGTAAATCAAATATTTGCGGATGCGCAAAAAGATCCATCGCTTTTTGCGCAATTAGATATAGATTCCATATTAGATTCTCTCGAAAACACCACCAATGATTATTTAGAGAACAAAACCCTCGAATCCATTCAAAAAGACGTTTATATTGCACTGACCGAAACCCGGCTATCCAAATCGCAAATCAAACCGTTGTGTGAAAAACTAGCCGACTACCGATATGTAGACGAAATTCGTAATTTGCATAAAGGGAAAAATGTGCGATGGTTGAGACACGGTAATACACAATTGACAAATGGCGGGATTGTCGTGGACATTAAATTTTTAGACAATGGGACACATGTTCTCACAAAAAACAACATGAATCGTTTTATACAATACAAATTCGACGATTGTCTGACATTTCAAAAACTATCCACCGAAGAGCAGCTCATCTTGATGGCCTATGATTATTTAGACGAATAATTTTTCTTCGTGAATTTACCCGTTTTTTTCTGGGATTTTTTAGTTCTCGCCGCCATGGTAGATAAATAGAAAAACTCCTTGATATAATACATGATTTTTTGCGACACCTTCATATGTTTCTCGTATTGATTTTGCGCAAACACGTCGCGTATGTGTAATAGATCGATTAATGTGGCCGGAGTGAACACGGGAGTCAGCATTTCGCATGCACGTTCAATAATGACAGAGGTGGAAAGCGGATGAATATAAGGGGACGGTTGAATATAATAGATCTTGTCGTGTTTCATTTTCTCATGAAAGACGTCATCAATAAAACAGATTTCGGTAGATTTAGGTAAAAGTGTACAATGAATAAAGTCACTATAACACTTTTCGTTCGTAGTTCTCAAGGGCTCAATAATCTTGTTGCGGATTTTGAAAGCGCAAATCACCTTGTCAAATAACCCGGGGCCGATTTTATGCGAAAAATATTCGGCAATATGATTCGGTATATCCGGGGAATATTTATTGTTGGTGTACAAATATATTTTACTGCAATGGCCTTTTTGTTTTTTGTGATATAGATATTGTAATATGGTGGTAATTCCACATCGCAAAAATTCGGGATACATGTCCAGCAATTTGTTGAAATCGTCTTGCGTTCTATTTGCGTCGGGTAAATAATTCCATAAAATGGCGAGCTCGGAAAATTCCCCCAGGGTTTCATCTAAATCTAATACAATGACTTTTGAATATTTAGGCGATTTTTGATTGTGTGTAAATTTCCCCTTGTATATTTGTACCACCGAATTGTTATAGTACGTCATAGTCACATAAAATACAGGGATAAATAAACCGATGCCAACAATATATCTAAAAAACAATATAAATATGTTGTTCATTCTAATAGTAGATAATGCAAGGATCTTTCTATAATTTGGATGCGATTCATAAAATCATGATGTATGAAGCGCCATATACATTATCTAGTAATATCTTGCAAATCATACAATGTTTAGGAAAAGATATTGGTGTGCTAAATGAACCAGTGTGTGAAAAGCGCAGCGGTGTGAATAAACAAAAACGACATCATAATAATCGTAAAATGGATGAACCGTGGGAAGCGCAACCACTTTTGAAGACAACTGTGCTAGAAATTGCGCGCGACGGATTCGAAAAACAGTTAAATGATATACGTAATTATTTAAATAAATTATCTACAAAAACATACGACGGATTGAAGTCTAAAATAATTGACAATATTCATGAAATTATGCGCGATGATACTTCGTCTGAAAACTCTACTAAAATCGTCGAATTCATATTTGAAATCGCCAGTTCAAATAAATTTTATTCCGAATTGTATGCCCAGTTATATAAAGAATTGATTGAACATTTTCCAGTATTTGACAATATGATTGAACCGTTTTTGCAAAAATACATGGAAAGTATACATTGTATTCAAATCGTGGATCAAAACGTGGATTATGACGGATTTTGTGAAAATAACAAGAAAAACGAAAAACGAAAGGCGACATCCATGTTCATCGTCAATTTATTGAAAAACGAAGTGATTCCAAGCGAAAGAGTCATGTCTATTATTACATCGTTACAAAAGGATGTATACGATTATATTGAAATCGAAGGTAAAACCGGAGAAGTGGAGGAAATCACTGAAAATTTATTTATACTAATCACAACAATTGCCTGTGCATTAAAAACCGAAACAATATGGACAACGGAAATCGATCCAAATGTACGACAAATCTCCGCATACAAATCAAAAGACAAGAAGAGTTTGTCAAGTCGCGCAATATTTAAATATATGGATATCGTCGAAAAATTTTTGTAAAATTCACTAGAGTTTTTTATGAGATCTACGACGCTTTTTACAGTATTTTGCAAAGAATATTTCATTCAGGTATCGCGATTTACCTGCACTCACGTAAAATTTCACGCGATCGCATATAAGACTATCATCGTCTTGATAATCTCGTATGACTTGCATGGTCGTTTTTAATTCAAATTCAAATTTATCAATGTTGCGACAAAACCTACGCTCAGCTAAAGGCGGTGGTTTGCGATCATATTCATCTGCGGAATACGTAGAATATTCTTCAACGAGTTGATCTTTCCACTGCAATCGCGGGCCATATAAGAATTTCATCCACAAGGTGCGTTCACATCTAGCGACCTTGTTACCAGATTCTAAATATTTGGGAGGAGGTGGTATAAGTATCATTTTATGTTTTTGATATATGATGATAAATTCTTTCTTGTTCAATTTTGCACCAATAAATATAAAACGAATAATATATATAACACATCATGGTCGCATCTTTATTGAATGATAAAATTACATATGACGAATCGGCCCATATCGACAAAGATGTATTACACAAATCGTATTCCGTATATGAAATGCCGCTCCACGGGCAAAACGTCAACTTTGTCATGGGTCATGCTGATTACCGGTATACCGACAAAAATGTCATCTTTTATCCAATATATTTAGTGAACGACAACAAAATAAAGGCGCAAATCGGCGTCTATGAAATTTCAGCAAATTCTGCACTCAGTGTCTTGGACAAGGATGGTGATATAGATTTAGATATGTTTTCCGACCCATTGTTGTTTTCTTTTGTCACTGAAAAATTTATTCAAAAAGCCACTGCAAAATCGGCGGTTCATGAACCAGCTTCTGATTCCGAATCAGATGAGCCCGAATCCGACGACGAATATTTATCTGCGAAAATGGTGACCACCGACCAATCCATCGAACCTGTCAATATTGACCACATAGAACCCGACGAAACCGAACAAGCACTTACGCTAAAACCTCGCGCAAAAGATGGAAAAAAAAGTGTTATAGAATTGTCTGCGAAAGATGTGTTTGAACGCAATCCTCACGCGAAAATGCCGGCCATTCTAAAGGAGGAAACCGAGACCGATGCCGAAACCGAGAAAAAGGCGTTCAAGAAATCGTCGAAGAATTTGTGGATTGAGAATTACATGAAAAACAATCACTATGGCATTGTGGAAACCGAGATGAACGGAGACTGTTTCTTCGGGAT
>JACCDO011533495.1_pt1 | contig 10918 bp, 8 predicted proteins | sample 7446101 | NCBI WGS metagenome assembly JACCDO01 (sample SAMN15323440, study PRJNA562643) | freshwater metagenome | isolation source: river surface water | place: USA:Blue River Watershed | collected 2017-08-16
AAACTGTGCGAGTCGTGTATCCACTGCAAAAAAACTAAGAGCATTATTATGTGATCCCGATATTGCGCATATTTTTGAAAGCGAACAAGAAGATGGGGAAAAATACACCAGAGAAGATATCGTTGGTAATTTGATTGATTGGATTGACCCAGACAATAACAGAGTCAGTATAGATCCATTGACTTGGACAATGCAAGAAGGTGCTGGGGAAAGCGAAGACAGTTATTATCGAGATGGTGAAGATCGTTATCGAAGCAAAGACAGTATGTTTGATTCTATTGAAGAACTCAAATTGGTAAGGGGGATTAACGATGAACTCTTTGAATTTTTAAAGGATAAAGTCAGTGTACATGCGACTGATATGATTAATATCAACACAGCGAATGCAGAAGTGATTGGTACTTTGATTCAAGCATATTCAAGTACCTTTACGATGATGGAAAGCAATGTATGTGGAGAAGAATCCCCTAACCCTAATATGAATCGTTTGCTCTTTAAGAATTATGCAAGAATGATTATAGATGCGAGATCTGCGATTCAATTCAATCGAATGATGACAGGTAATTTCTTGGGAACCACATTTAGAAATGGGCAAGAGTTTATTTCTGTTGCCCAAGACCCATTTACCACAATTGCAGGTGGGATGATGGGTGGCATGGGTGGTATGGGTGGGATGATGGATCCTCAAATGATGATGATGATGAGATATCAACTCGATCCCATACAGTATCAACTGATACAACAAGGCACATTGTGGCCAGAGATGGTCAAAAGTCTTGGGACAAATACTGAACTTTATCGTTTAAAGGTTCGTGCTAAGATTGGGGATATGACCAGAGATATGTATGCAATTTTAAAACAAGATGGGAACTTTGTGAGAACCCTTTATTATCGGGAGAACTAATGTCAACGAAAATCATTGCCTTAGATATTGGAACTAATGTTGTGCGTGCATTTGAGATGCAAGCCAATTTTAGATCTTCACAACCTCTTGCTTATTATGAAGAGGTGATTCAACTCCAAGAAGAGCAATCACTCCTAGACGCTCAAGTAGAAGCATTAGGCAAACTGATAGAAAACAATCAATTAAAAGCAGATACATTATGTTGTTCTGTGCCTAGACAAATGGTTGCTAGTTTGAGTATTGCCTTACCTTTTATTCAAAAAAAGCAAATTGAAATGACCATTGGTACCCAAATCGATGATCTGCTTCCTATTGATGTAGAAGATATTTTTTATGATTACCAAATCATCTCTCAAACCGCAAAGAATCAATCCCCTGCTGAATCCAAGATCTTAATCGCTTATGTCAAAAGAGATGAATTTGAAGAATTTCTTAAACTCTTACAAAATAGACATATCGATCCTAAATTAATGACTTTAGGGATTTTTGCGTATCAAACACTGCTGAATCCCAAATTTAAAAATGCACAAGTTGTGCTTAATTTTGGCAAAAGTGGTGCAGAATGGGCGATTTTTGATGAAGGGAAACTCCAACAATTTTATTCCATAGATAATGGGAGTAGAGAGATTGATATTGGGTTAGCAGAAGCATTTAGGGTGCCCGTGGTTCAAGCTGAAGAAGGCAAAATTTTAGAAGCCCAATTAAAAGAAGACCCAGAGATTTATTTTAATGAACAGCAAGAAAGAAGAGATGAGTTAATCAGGGAAGCGATTTTAAATGCGATTTATCCTTTAGAACAATCTCTTTCTCGTTCTTTGGCTGCCTTTGAAAAAAATCATAATCGATCTATTGATATTTTATATATCACAGGTGGGGGGAGTAATCTCAAAGGTTTAAAAGAACATTTTGCCCGAAAATTCATGTTAGAAGTTGATTTCTTAGAAGTCCCTACAAGTTATAGTAAAGTCATTAGCCATCCCTTTGTGGAAGCATCTCAAGTATATGCTTTGGCTTTGACTGTGGCAAAAAACCAAAGCAGTAGATTATTGCAATTTAGAAAGGGTTCTTTTGCCTATACTGGGGATTTTGGGTTCTTAAAAGGCAGAATGATTGGTGTGGGTTTAGCTATTGTGAGTATGTTGATCCTGTTGGCACGAGAATATCAAGTGAAACATGAGATGATTGAAGCTGAAATTAATACATTAAATCAACAAGTCGCACAAATGAGCAAAAATCTACTCAATGAAGATGATGCGAGTGCGGATCGTATTTTAAGTGTAGTGACAGCAGGACAAAAAGAGAGCAAGAAAATTCCAGAGTATAGTGCTTTTTATACTTTGGGTGAATTATCCCAAAACATAGGGATGGAAACAGTTGTTGATGTCGATAAAATCGATATTAATATCACAAGAGGTAAGCTAGAACTTCAAGGAAAAACCAAATCCATCAGTGAAGTCACTCAAATTGTGGAAGCGATTAAAAAGACCCAATGCTTTAAAAATCAAGTGAAAAAAGAGCAAGCCAATAAAGGGGCAGATGATCGCACAAACTTCAGATTAACAGCTTCTTCATCTTGTGAATAGGAAAGAGATAAATATGTTTGAATCCTTTAATCGCCTATCTCAAAGAGAAAAACTTTTGGTGATTGGCTTTGTCAGTATGATTTTAATTGTGGTTTTATATGGATTTTGGAATAGCAAACTTCAAGCTTTAGAAACCCTTAATACCCAAAAAACAGAACTACAAGCAACCATTGACAAGATCAAATTAGCGCAACCCAAGTTTTTGGAAAAGAAAGCCCAACTTGAAGCTTATGAAAATCTACTCAATGAGAATAAACAAGATTTAGCGCATTTGATGGAGAATACAGCCAAAGCACTGAATTTTTCTTTGGATGATTTCAAAGAAAATAAAAGATCTTTGAGCGATGATTTCTCAAAGAAAAAAAAGAAAAATCAAAAAGAATTAATGGAATATACTCAATCCGTGACCATCAAAAATGTATCAGTGGACCAACTCTCTAATTTCTTAGAAAAGCTAGAAAATAATCGTTATCCCATTAGAATTACACAGTTGAATATCAATACTTCAAGCACTGATCGCCAGATTTTAAGAGAAGTTCAAGTGACTGTTGCTACTTACCGAAATGAAGAGTTTAAGAATGAAAAATAAGACAATCCTCAAAAGACTAGTGATCTATCTCTTAAACAGCATTTTTTATCTCGCTTGTGTACTCTTCTTGATGAGACAAACTTTTCCCTTGGATCAATTGAAAGAACAAATCAGTAAATGGGTTGCACATCATTATCAAGCCCAATTGGATATTGAGAGTCTATCATTCTCTGGTGTAGCTGGTGTTTCACTTCAAGGCATTAGAATTCAACAAAATCCTACTGAAGAACAGAAAAAGAATTTTCAAGCATATCTACAAGCACTTAAAGCACAAAAAGAAGAAAAAGAAGCTTTAGAGAAGAAGGAAGCTGAAGAAAAAAAGAAGGATAAGAAAAAGGATAAGAAAAAGGATAAGAAGGAAGAGAATGGGAATAAGGATGTTGTGGCTGCAAATAAGGATGTGGTCAAAGAAGAAAAATTAGAAGTGCCTAAAATGCCTACTGCAATGAGTATTTCTGAACTCAATATCAATGTAGATCTATTGACATTGGTACTCTCTCAAAAAATCAATATGAATCTGGATGGTAAAATCGGAGAAGGTTCGATACAAACTCAATTCAAACAAAGCAGTGATCAAGAAGATACTGGTGCACAAGTTGAACTCAATTCTTCTCTCAAAAATCTCTCTCTTTCTGATTTGGGTCCTATTTTGGATTTAAGTCCAGCCCCATTACAAGCAAATTTAAATATCAATGCTCAACTCTCTATTCCTGTGGGTAATGCAGGATTAAAACTTGAAGAAACAGCGGGTATCTTGACTTTTAAAGCGAGTGATCTCAAATCCAAAGCTGTTTCTATTCCTAATGAAATGGCTGGTGTTTTAGATATTCCTGCACTCAATATCGGTAATTTCGGTGGGAATATTGAATTTGCCAGAAAAAGAGCACAGTTTATTGATTTTAAACTAGGGGATCAAGATTTTGAAGGGTTATTAAGCGGACATTTGGATCTGGCACCTAAGTTCGATAATATCAATGCAAATGCGCATATTTTCTTTGATTTTAATGTGGATTTTGTCAAGAGAACACCTTTGATTACCACAATGGCAGCTTTACAAAAAAAGTATTTCCAAAAACAACCAGATGCATCTTTCTTATTTGGGATCTTATTAAAGGGAAAAATCTCTAAATTAAAGCCCCAACCCAAGATACATAGCCCCTTCTCTAAAGAAGGTAGACAACAAGAAAAGGATGAAATTAAAAATAATCCTAATCCAAATATCGCAAATCCATCGAATTCTTCGGCTAAACCCGCATTACCTACTCTACCTACTACACCCGTCATCTCTAATGGCAAAGGCAATCTCCCCCCACCCATGAAACCCCAAGGGCCTAAGCCAAGTTTACCACCAGAACCACCTATGCCTAAGGCCAATAAGCCTATTCCATTCCCTCAAAAACAGCCACCAGTGATTATGGAACAACCTGCAGAAATCGAAATTGAAGATCCGATGATGCAACCTAGCCAAAATCAAAATGATCAAAATGATGAGCAAAATAATGCGAATCAAAATGATAATAATGAAGATAGTAACAACGATAATAACGAAGAAAACCAACAAGAAAACAAAGAAGCTCAACCTAATGATATTTTGGAAGAGTTACAATAAAGGAAGAATATGTTAAATCAACATCAAAAAAAAATCTATTGGGGGAGTACCATCCTCTTTTCATTGATCATGCTTATGTCTGGATTTATGAATCTTACACGAAATCCTCAAATTTTGGAAGCGTTTAAGCATTTGCAATTACCAGCACATTTGCCATTACTGATTGGTACATTTAAACTTCTTGGTGTGATTGCGCTTTTGTTGCCAAAATTTCCAAAGGTTAAAGAGTGGGCTTATGCTGGTTTTTGTTTTAATATGATTGGGGCATCTTTTTTGCATTTGATGTCTGCTGATCCTATTGGGCAATCATTGGTGCCAGTGTTTTTATTGATTCCTATGTTTGTGAGTTATTTTTTTAAGCCAGAGTTCTGATGTTTATTATGATAAAACAATTGGTACTCATATTTATCTTAATCATATTAGCTTCTTTTGATCTATATGCTCAAGAAAAAGAAAGTAAGCCAGAACCGATTTGGGATGTTAGCTTTGGTACAAGTCAATTGTTTGAAGGATGGTTTCACAAAGATACCAAAGGGATTATTCCGACTACTTCTGCTTTGTTAACCAATGAATTATTCTTGACTCGAAAAATAAGTTTAGCACTTGCTTTTAATTTGCCCATGGTTCCTAGTCGTAGAGTGATTGATGGTAAGATCTCTGAGAGTTATAGTGCGCCAGCGATTTTGATTGGTCCTGCGATTGACTTATTTCATTTATCTGTGTCTAAGCGTGCTACATTTAAAGCCCAAGTTTCATTATTAATGGGAACAGTGATTAAACCAGATTTACCGATTTTTCCATTAGGTGCGTTTCGGTTAAAGATAGAAAGTGATGAGAAAAGTGGTGTGTATATCGGTGTTTCTGCATCTCTTGCTGTGAATAGTATTGGGTTAATTTATGGGGTGTTGTATCGGTTTTAGGGGTTGAGATTTATCTCTTAGTCAAATTCAATCCCCCCGTAAAAGCATAGCTCACAAAATCATCATAAGCAAACACCAAAATCCCAAAAGGTTGAGTCCCTTCAAGTCGATGTGGTCCATCTTGTGCTAAAGGAATATGAATAAAAGACTGACTGCTCCCAGAAATCGCAGTCGCTCTGCTCAAATCAACAGGATTGCCATCCAATAAAATCTGATTTGAAGTTGAACTAATCACAGTGACATAATCCACAAAATAAGTCTCTGGTGTTAAGAAACTATAATTATTACGATATTGTCTTGCAGGTGGCACCAAGAATATCGATGGATCACCAGCATGTTCACCAAAGGAACTCAATACCCCAGTGCTTTCTTGACCACTAATAATCCCCATCACCATAAGATTTTGGTCGGCATTCATACTAAAAGCCTTCTTGGTGCTAAACTCACAAAAACCTTCATTGCCCATAATAATTGTCTTTTGATCAGCATCTAATAATTGTCCACAATCAGGCACACCAGCATACCCGGGACCAGCGCCATTGAGTGCAGAAAAAGTATCACTCAACAAAATTCTTGTCCCTGGTGATTGCGCGATAATCTTCCAATATGTTCTTTCAAATGTACTATTCTCTCTTCGGGTGGCAACAGGCACCAAATTAAAATCCTTACCCCATGTATCTGTAGGAAATAATTGCTCTTCCAAATGATCACACGCAGCCAAAGCTTCAGGATAAAAAGCACATTCATGATTACTAAACACAGACACGGGTTGACTGGCTTCTATTAAACTGCCTGTTAAATCAGGTTGAGGCACAGAACCAAAAAGAGAACCTGCTCTAGATGTGCTTTTGATCAATAACACTTCTTGTTTATCCAATGTTGCGACCCAAGTATTCCCAGCGCGTTGTAAACGATTTTGTTGATCCATTTCAATTTCTGCATTTGCACCTAGTGTCACTGTCACTCTGGTTTGATCTTTATTGGCAATAATCGCCATAGAACTAGGAGAACCACCACCACCACCTAGAGCGGAATCTACACTGACCCATGTGGGTACACCTAGGAATTTATATTCATTACCAAGCGCTGTGGTTGGGATCAATAAACTAGCATCATTGGAAAAACTATAATTACAACAATAAGGAGAGAATTGGTAAGCACTGACAGGTTGATCAGAAACAACACGAACTGCATTTCGATTCACAACAGAACCTAAACCTTGAAATCTCAATCTTGGTAACAAAAGAGTCGCAATCCCTTTGGGTGGAATCACTAGATTTTCACCACGATCAATCTCATCTTGGATGATTTGTCCATCTGCTGATTTGATATTTGATTTAACCGTTTGTAATGGACCTTGATACATGGTGGCCAAACTTGCACTGACTTCAATGGTTGGTACAAGATTTGAGATTTGTTGATTGGGGGCAAAAAGATTAACAGTTGCACTTAAATCAGCACTGGGATTGGAGAGAATAATGGCAATGGGAGAATCAATGGTTGTACCACCAATGCTATCAAATGCTAGATTTGGTAGTTCTACGGCGAGATATTCACAACCCAAGTAGCTCTTTTCCATTTCAGCTCTTGCACAAGCTGCACTGACACATCTACCATCCACACAACTCTCATTGCACAGTTGCCCTGAAGTCCATTGACCATTTTGACAATTTAAAATTTGATCTCTGCCTAAACAAGTGGTTTGTCCTTCTTGACATCCATCATCTAAACATTGACCACTAAAACAACTTTGCCCTTCTGGACAGCCTTGGATTTGCCATTGGCGCATGATATTACATGTTTGAATCGCACTTGGCGCGCCTTCAACACAACTTGTTTCACCATATTCACATACGGGTGGTGGCATATTGGCACATAGATCAGCACAAGCTTCATCTGTTGTTGTTATACAACAACCATCGACACAAGCATCAAAGGAAACCATACCTTCTACATCTGGGCAACTACAACTAATGGTGCAACTGCCAGCTTGACAACTGGTGGTTTGACAAGTGGTTGTACTACCAGCTGTCATCCCAGCACCAGCGGGTGTCCCCGATGTGTTACCGGCTGGTGTCCCCGATGTGCTACCTGCTGGTGTACCGGATGTACTTCCTGCTGGTGATCCAGCGATGGTGACAGTACCAGCTGTATTCATACCAGCAACAACAACATTGCCCCCAGTTGTATCTGTGTTTGTATTTTGATCATCACAGGCAACGAGAACAACAAAGAGAATTAATAAAAAGAATCTCATGATATCTCCAAATAAGGCTTATCTGATAAAGAGAATCCTATGATGAGTTATTTAAATCTCAAGAAAAACTTATAAAACTAGAGAGATTTAGGATTTTTCAAGTGATTTTTTTTGAAAAATACCTATGATCTAAATCCAATTGTATGATTGACATAAAACCAAGGGATCAAGAAAATGAAAGCAAGTGATATTAAAGCCATTACTGTGATTGGGGCTGGTACAATGGGACATGGGATTGCTGCTCAACTCTCTAAATTTGATTATCAAGTCACTGTATATGAATCAACAGAAACAGCATTACTCGCTGGCAAAAGCCGTATCGAAGCTGTACATCAAAAAGCTATACAACTCGGTAAATGCACATCAACAGATCAAGCACTTTATCTCTCTAGACTTTCTTATATTCACAGTGATCTACCCAAAGCAGTATTAGATGCTGACTTGGTCATAGAAGCTGTACCAGAAATCCTTGACTTAAAAATTTCCTTGTTAAAAACTGCACAACAACACAGTAAACCCACTTGTATTCTGGGAAGCAATACCAGCTCTTTATCCATTGATAAAATCGCACAAGGCTTAGATCGCCCAGCACAATTGATCGGACTACATTTTTTTAACCCAGTGGTGGTCATGCAACTCTTAGAAATCGTATTTGGCACCCAAACATCTCAAGAGATCATTGAAATCGCACAAGAATTTGCCAAGCATATCGATAAGACTTCCATCCTAGTCAAAGATTCACCCGGGTTTGCCACAAGCAGATTAGGGATTACTTTGGGCAATGAAGCGATGAGAATGGTAGAAGAAGGTGTAGCCAGTGCCAAAGATATCGATTTGGCAATGACTCTAGGCTATAAACATCCCATCGGCCCATTGGCACTCACCGATTTGGTTGGCTTAGATGTGAGATTGGCGATTAGCGATTATCTGTATTCTCAATTAGGCACAGATACATTTAAAGCCCCACAGATCCTGAGAGATAAAGTCGCCAAAGGTGAACTAGGTAAAAAGACCGGTAAAGGTTTTTATGACTATTAATCCCCTCATCCTTTCTTGATCCCCCTATCAAAATCACAGTATAGAGATTCACCATGTTACAAACTCAAAGTCCTGTTTTTGAACCCTTTAAAGTAGGTAAGTATACAGCTCAAGCTGAGCTTGGTAGGGGATCTCTAGGTAGGGTCTTTTCAGGGGTTGAGAATACCACTGCTAAACAAGTGGCAATTAAAATGCTGAGAAAAAGATTTCATCAAGATGAAAATATTGTTGATCTATTTTTCCAACAAGCCGAGCGCCTAAAAGATTTTCATCACCAAAATATTTCTCCTGTTTTAAGCTATGGCATGAGCGCACATGGACCTTATATGATTATGCCATTGATTCATGGGGAATTGTTAAGCAAGAGAATCTCTGAACAAAAAAACATCGATATTCTTGAAATCCTTGATATCATCTTACAAATTTCTAAAGGATTGGCTTACTTACATATTAAGAATTATGTGCATGGTGATCTAAAACCCGAAAATATCATGATCATCAACCAAGATCATCGTATACAAGTGGTTTTAATCGATCCTGCACTTACTGATGGTAAAGATGGTAGAATTCATGGCACACCGCCTTATCTGAGTCCAGAACAATTGCGAAGCCAATCCAGTCAACCTGTCAGTGATTTATACGCTTTGGGCGCGATTCTATATGAAATGACCACACATCATAAATTATTCCAAGGCGATTTAAATCAAATTGTACATCAAACCTTAAATCAATTCCCCATAGCGCCTAGTGAATTTACAGAATTTACATATCACAAAAGTTTAGAAAATCTGATCCTCAATCTTCTGGCAAAGAGAAGTACTGAAAGAATACAAAGTGCTGAATATTTGGTGAAAACCATAGAGAAAATGATCGCTTTATATCAAATGGATGTTTTGGATGAACAAGCATTATATCTCTTGATTCCCAAAGCGATTACTTCAAATTTAACACCACATCAATCACCAGTAATCTTAAAGAAGAGTATTTTAGATATGGGCAGTTCTTCCATCTCAGGTTCATTTGGATCTGGTAGCCATAAACAAGATCAATCTTCAATATCTTCTAGCAATGGCTCATCTAAAACACAATTCAGCAGTTTTGAAACCCATGCTCATCATGCATACAAAATTCAAGATGCAAGAGAGTTTCCTCAAAGAAACCTTGAGGCCAAAGAAGAAGCAATGCCTCAAGCATCGATTACATCTAATACAGATGAAATGCCGTTGAGAACGAATCAGATGACACCCATTGCATCCATACCTCAAATCAGCCATGCATTATCTGAAGCAAGCACATTAATCCCCATGGTTGTTGATCAAAAACTCGAAAATCATCTATCAATGGAAGAAACAAAAAATGCAGAACTTGAAGAAATTGGCAAAGCATCCACATTACCGATGTTTAATGAAATTTCATTCGTAGATACCCATGAATTAGATCAAAAATATTCCTCTCCTATTCCATCTCAACAACATTTATCTCCACCACCCGTAGAAGCACTATCAGTCACCATTGCCCCCGAAGAAAAAGAAAACCAAGAGATTCTTAGTCCCATTCCCATTGTCATCAATTTAAACTCAAACAACATCTCATCCCCATCTCATGCCACAAAAATCGAAAGTCCATCGATATCATTGACTCAGGCGAAGAAAATCCCTATTTCTGTTCAGATCTCCAATCCTAAAAAAACAAATCCCAAAAAATACATCCCTTTATTGATTAAACTCAGCTTATTTCTTATAGGTCTTGCAATTGCATTTCTTCTCAAATATGTCTTATAAAAAAATACCTATGAATTTAGCAAGAACAACGAAATGATCAAAATATCTTATTCCCTAACACTATTGATATTATGTCAATCTTGTTTTGTCCGTGTAGATTTGCCAAATACGCCTATTCTCAATGATCAACACATCAACGATCAATACATCAATGATCAACACATCAATGATCAACACATCAATGATCAACACATCAATGATCAACACATCAATGATCAACACATCAATGATCAATAC
>JACCDO012161833.1_pt1 | contig 10918 bp, 9 predicted proteins | sample 7446101 | NCBI WGS metagenome assembly JACCDO01 (sample SAMN15323440, study PRJNA562643) | freshwater metagenome | isolation source: river surface water | place: USA:Blue River Watershed | collected 2017-08-16
AGTGAAAAACCTAGTGAAAAACCTAGTGAAAAACCTAGTGAAAAACCTAGTGAAAAACCTAGTGAAAAACCTAGTGAAAAACCTAGTGAAAAACCTAGTGAAAAACCTAGTGAAGAACAACTATCACCATTAGATAAATATATTAAAGATGTACTAGATAATATAAAAAAGAGAGAATATTCATTATCTAGATTAGAAATTAAATCTATTAAAGAATATATTAATAAATATCACCCTGATACAAAATCAATTAAATTTAATACTGATGATGATGATTTTATTATGATTTTTAAGGATGAAAAATGTCATGAAACTATTTATATTCAGACATTAGAATATAAAGGATTTCGTTTAAATAATAGGAATAATGGATTTGGTGAATTTTATTCATATGGTATATTAGTATTTACAGGTGAATGGCTTGATGGTAAAAGATTAAGCGGAACAGAATATTATGGTAATAGAAAGATGAGATACCAAGGACAATATAAAAATAATGATTATAATGGAGAAGGCACTTATTATTTTGACAATAAAACAATTACTGGCAAATTAGTAGATAATTACTTTATCAGTGGTGAAATTCAATGGACTAAAGGCACAAAATTTATTGGAAAAATGAGACGCGATGCTCCTCTAGTTGGTAGATTAATAACAGATTTATTTATCGCTGATATTAATTTAGAAACTAACTATAATACTATTGAATATAATTCTGGTGATAAATTTGTAGGACAGATTAACTTACATGATGATTTTATTTCATTTATCACAGGAACATATTATCAAAATGGAGAAGAATATACAGGAAAATTTCTTAATAATAAATATCATAGAAAAGGTAAATTAAAATTAAAAGACGGGACAGTTTTAGAAGGAGTTTGGAACAATGGTATTAAAAACGGTTTATTTTACAATGGAAAAAATCATATTTTATATTCCGATGATAAAGTAATTAAAGAAATTAAAAATTGTTCTACTAATGATAAATCTATTAATATTAATAACGTTGCAGAAGAAAACAACATAGAATATATTTCTTATCCTGATAATAGTTATTATTGTGGATCTGTTGCTAATGCACAACCTAACGGAGTAGGTAAAATAGTTTATCCAAATGGAACAGAAATTGTAGGTTTCTGGGTTAATAGTAAATTAGTAGGACCTTCTTATCAATTTACTGAAAATAAATGCAAAATTTACAAATAATTATTATTTTATTAAGTATATTTTTTTTGTATTCTGATAATTTTTAAAATTGAATTTTAGTTTAATAATATATCAAAATAGTCATAATGAACAGATTAGAAGAGATTAAAGAACTTAAAAAACAAATCGAAGAATTGGAAAATAGATTAAATGAATCAGGTAAAACAGATAAAGTAAATGAATCAGGTAAAACAGATAATGTAAATGAATTAGGTAAAACAGATAAAACAGATAAAACAGATAAAGTAAATGAACCAGATAATGTAAATGAATTAGATAAAACAGATAACGTTGATAAATCAATGGATGTATTAATTAATGACACTAATCAAGACATGTGTATTTATATTCAAAAAATTTTTGATAAAATTACAGAACGAAAGTGTTTGTTATCTGATACAGAAATGAATAAAATATATGAAAATTTTAATAAACATTATACTAAAACCAAAGAAACATATATTAAATACGAAAATGATCGTTTCTATATTGTAAATAGAGGAGTATCATACGATAATAATACTATTGTTAATTTTAATGTATACCGAGGATTTTATTATAAAGGTGTATTTCAAGGTTTTGGCGAAGCATATGATTTTAATAGTAAATTAAAATTTAAAGGCGAATGGTTTAATGATAAAAAATTGCGCGGGACGGAATATTATGATAATGGAAAGATAAAATACCAAGGAGAATATAAAAATGGTAGATATCATGGAAAAGGTACTTATTATTATGACCATAAAACAATTACTGGCGAAATAATAAATGATTATTTTATCAGTGGTGAAATTAAATGGACTAAAGGAACAAAATTTATTGGAACAATGGCACATGACATCCCTCTAGTTGGTAAATTAACATCAGATTTATTTATCGCTGATATTAATTTGGAAACTAACGAAAATACTATTGAATATAATTCTGGCGATAAATTTGTAGGTAAGATTAAATTATCAGGTAACTTTATTTCGTTGGTTAAGGGTACTTATTATCGAGCAAATGGAGAAGAATATACAGGAGAATTTCTTAATGATAAATATTATGGAAATGGTAAATTAAAATTAAAAGACGGGACAATTTTAGAAGGTGTTTGGAATAATGGAGTTAAAAATGGTTTATTTTACAATGGAAAAAATCATATTTTATATTCCGATGATAAAGTAATTAAAGAAATAGAAAATTGTTCTATTAGTATTAAAGATATAGATTATCAAATGGAAAATTCTAATAAAAAATTAGAATATATCCATTATCCTAACGGTAGTTATTATTATGGAGCTATCGATAAATTACAACCTAACGGAGTAGGTAAAGTAGTTTTTACAGATGGGTCGGAAATTGTAGGTTTTTGGATTGATAGTAAATTAATAGGTCCTGCTTATCAATTTACTAAAGATAATTCTAGAATTTTTCAATAAGATATACAGTAGTGTTTATCTAAATTAGATAATTTTTTTTATTATAATTCTTATTCTCGTTATTATAATTTATTATTAATGTTTATTATCTAAATTAGATAATTTTTATAAAAAAATTGAATTTTTATGCTCTTATATCAATCATTTACAAATGTCTAACAAAGAAGAAAACTCGAATAAAAAATTAAATTTAACTAATGATATAACACATATCTTAGAAAAAATTAAAAATGATAGAAAAGTATTAACTGATTTAGAAATTAGAAATTATCATAAAGAATTTAAAAATAATAATATGTTGATAACAGAGTTTACCATAGATGAAAATTTATTTAAATGTGATGGAAAATTATACCGTTGCTTATTTATAGGAAAAATTGATACCGATGGAATAACAGGTTATATACATACAAATATATATAAAGGTTTTGTCGTTAATGGTAAAAGACAAGGCTTCGGAGAATCATATAATTTTAATCGATTAATGTTTAAAGGAGAATGGTTAAATGATGAAAGAATCAAAGGTATTGAATATACTGATTTTGGTGAGATAAAATATGAAGGCTCTTATGAAAACAATAAATATAAAGAAGGAAAGTATTATTTTACGAATAGAACTATAGAAGGTGATTTAGATGGCAGATATTTTACAAATGGAATTATTGAATGGAAGACAGGTGAAAAATTTATCGGTTCAATAAAAGAAGATGTTCCTGCAATAGGAAAATTACAAACTAAAGATTATATTGCTGAATGTGATTATACAAACAATAAATTTGTAATTAGTTATATTTCAGGCAGTATATTTGAAGGAAAATGCAATTGTGAAAATCATAATAATTTAATTATATTAAATGGAACCATGAAATACAAAGATGGTGATATTTACGAAGGTGAATTTAAAAATGGAGAACCATTTAAAGGAACTATGAAATATACTAGTGGCAATATATTTAAAGGTGATTTTAAATATTGTATTCCTTTCAAAGGAACCATGGAATATATCAGTGGCAATATATTTGAAGGTGAATTTGTAAAAGATGGATTTAATGGAAAAGGAATTATGCAATATGCTAATGGTGATAAATATGAAGGTGAATTTATGGATAGTTATGAAATTGGATATGGTATTACGTATTACGCTAATGGTGATAAATACGAAGGTGAATGGAGAGATGGTTTATATGATGGAATGGGTATTCTTTATACTAAGAATGGACCTATTTATAAAGGATATTGGAAAGAAGGTAAACAGCATGGTATTCAAATTATTGACGGGGTATATTCACTATATAATAATGATACACGTATTAAAACTATTAATGAAAATTCTATTAAATTATTAAATGATGACTTAATTAGTATTAATCCTAAGGATTTAAAACCTACTAAAGAATATATTTATAATGATAAAACTGGTATGTATTATTATGGTGATGTTGTCAATGGTAAAGCAAATGGACACGGTAAATTAGTTTTTCCTGGTTATAAAGTAGTTATAGGTATATGGATTAACAATGTTTTATATTCTGGAAGTGTTCATTATGATGATACTGATGAATATGAAAAAATTAATTAAGTCATTCTATTATATTCAAAAATTAATTAATTTATTTTATTATATTCAAAAAATTGAATATTTATTTTTTATATAATATCAAATTACATATTAAAATGACAGATTTAATAATTGAAATAAATGATAATTGTAGTATATGTTTAGATGAGAAAAAATTAAGAAAAATATTTATAACTGAATGCAATCATACATTTCATAAAAAATGTATAAATAAATGGTTGGATAAATCTGATACTTGTCCTATATGTAGAAAAATTTTAACTAATGATATAGAAAGAAAAAATAAAATAACTAATAAAAAAATAATATTATATTTAATATTTTTATTTATAGGTGTTTTGTTAATGTTAATTGGAACAGTTTCAGATAATTATTATATAATAGTTGTGGGAATTATTATTACGTTTATTACTGTGTTTGTTATATTGCTGGATTTTTCATGTGATATTTTCTAATAAAAAATTGATTTTTTTATTGTATTAAAACTAAACAGATAAAAACTAAATAGATAAAAACTAAATATGGGCGCTAATAAATCAGCTATGATTACCAAACATGAATTTAAATTAGAATATGAAAAACTTTCTAACGACGAAAGTAAAAATCGTCATATAATGTATTTCCCGAATTTATCGCCGGCTGCAATAACAACTATAATTGTTGAATTAGAATATAAATCTTATATAAATAATGAAGAAATAGCATGTAGAAAATTTTATAGAAGATTGTATCCTGGTAAAGATATATTATTAGATCTTACTATTAAGGAATTATCAGAATATTTAATATTACCAATAGGAGAAAAATATAAGACCATGATTGATGAATTAGTAAAAGAACTGACTATTCTTAAAAATATTAAAATCTAAAAATTTATCTGAATATAAATATTCATTAGGTATTAATTTATCGGATGATTAATATTTTATTTTTTTATATTGTAAAAAATTGAATTTAATTGTATTAAATAAAACTAAATATGGGCGCTAATAAATCAGCTATGATTACCAAACATGAATTTAAATTAGAATATAAAAAACTTTCTAATCAAGAACGTAAAGACCATCCTGAAGAATATTTTCCAGATTTATCGCCGGCTGCAATAACAACTATAGTTGTTAAATTAGAATATAAATCTTATAAAGATGATGAAGAAATATCATGTAGTAAATTTTGCAGAAGATTATATCCTGGCGAAGATCAATTAGATGATACTATCAGGGATTTATCAAAATATTTAACATTACCAATAGAGGAAAAATATAAAACTATGATTAATGAATTAGTAAAAGAATTGACTGATCTTAAAAATATTAAATCTAAAAATTTAATAAATTATGCAGAATCTATATGCTAAAAATTACTTGTTTAATTTTACTCAGTATTAGAATGTATAAAATTTATGTTCTACTAAAGTAATAAGGATAATTAATATTATGTTTTTTTGTAAATTTATGATATAGATAATCCCATTTATCAGACCATGAACCTTTTTTTAAATTACTCATTTTTAATATATAATTACTACTGGATATATATGGTTTTCTCATAGTCTTCCCTCCAGTTATAGAAAATACCATTTCAAATACATTTTGACACATTACCCATTCATAAGCATCAATACTAAATTCCATAAACCATTTAAATCCTTCTATAGGAGATATTCCCGATAATAGCATATAATTACCTACAATCATTAATCTTTCTATATGATGTAAATAAGCAGTATCCCATGCTTTATTAATACAGATATCTAACGGCAAAACTCCAGTATTGCCTGAATACCATACAGAAGATAATTTATCTACATTATTAAAATAATTTACTTTAGGCGGTCCATAAATTACACTTATTTCTGGTAAATATCTATAACAATATCTTTGGTATTCTCTCCAAAACAATTGTCTAATATAGGCTTCATTTTGTTCATTGAGATCTATTTGACTTAATATTTCATTAGGGTTTAACAATGATAAATTAATACTAGAGCTTAAACAAGAGTGAAATAATATAGTGTTATTTCCTACTGTTAAAGTATTTGAGGAATTATTTATAATACCATTTATACTATTAGCTTTGTCACTTTTATAATCTTTACCATCATTTTTACTTTCATTTTTACTTTCATTTTTACTTTCATTTATAATATCAAACATCATAAAATCTTGATAAGGTGCATATTTTTCCAACTGATACTTAATAAAATATCTCAAAGCTTTTTTAGCTTCTTTGTGATTTACAGGATAATTAAATCCTTCTGTTGTTCCAGGATTTGACTTAAAATACTTTTCTACATATTTAATCGCTTCTGTATGTATGTTTGTCTTAATAGGAATATCCGGTATTTTTTCATCTGATGGAATTCTTTCTCTATTTAATAAATCAGTAGATTTAATTTCTGGTATTATATTTAATTGTGATTTACTCCAATTATAAAAACCAGTAAAAGAAAATTTATCTGTTTTTTCTCTGTATTGTTTCATCAATTTATTACTTAATAAAAAATTAGGATTTTCTATTACGCTATATGGTAAATGTAATTCATCAGCAGATTCAAACATAATAATTAATTTTTTATCAATTAGTGGAAAATTTTCATTAAATTCTACATAAATTGTATTATAATATTTTTTCACATAATTATAATATTCTTTACAACTAGCTCTATGTAAAATTAATTTTTTCTTATTATATTTGTATTTAGTAAAATATTGTGGGTGTTCCCATATAATGACGTTTTTAATATTTTTAGGATAATAATTTATTAAAAATAATTGATTAGGCAATATTAATAAATTAGTCATTTATATTTATAGTATTAGATTAGTCATTTATATTATAGTAAAAAATTGAATTATTTATATTATATAAATGTTTACAGAATTAATAATTTATTTTACAGGAGTTATTTTAATATTTATAGGATCATTTTTATACGATTTATATCATTATTATTCATTACACGTGTTATTTACAGGTATACTAATTATAGTAATTAGTATTTATAATACCAGATCAGATAAATTAATAAATATCTATTATAAATTGAAAGAAAAATTTGATAAATTATATGACTGATAATAAATATGAAACTTCTATAACAGTTAATAATTCTGATAATCTATGTATTATTTGTCAAGAAGATATTAATAATGATGTTAAATTTTTAGATTGTATTCATAAATTTCATGTAAATTGTATTGATAAATGGTTATTAGAATCTAATACTTGTCCTGTATGTAGAATATATATTAATACATTCAACACAAATAATATAAGTATACCTCCGATAACAGTCAACGCAAATAATATAAATATACCTTTGATAACAGTTATGTCAAATAATAGAAGACTAAACTACATAAAAAAATATATTATACCACATATAATAATTGTTATAATTAGTATTTTATTTTGTATATTAGGTGGTATATATGATAATAAAATATTAATGATTATAGGAGTTATAATAGGAATGATAAACGCAATTAGACCAGCGGTATATTATTTAAGAAGAAATAATAATTGTTTATGTAATTGTTGCGGATATGAATGTTAATACTATTAAATACCATTAAATACTAATGAGATACTAATGAGATACTAATGAGATACTAACGAGATACTATTAAATACTAACTAGTTAAATTTATTTTCCTGATAATATTTTTTCATATAATTCTGCGTATAATTTATGGTCGCGATTCATATTAATATATCCATTTAATTTTTTATTAAAAATATATAAATGTATATCTAAAGGATTTTCAGGATTTTTTTTATAATAAAATACTTCTCCTGTAGGTTCATAAATAATTTCTTCAGCTGTAACAGTTTTCTTTTTTAATGGTTTGCAATGATTTGGTATAGTCATATCTTTATTAATTATAGGATGATATAAATAATTATTATCAGGATTACACATTAAGCAACTTATCATTTCTTTATTTTCTTTTGGTATGTTTTCATAATGTAATGAACAATCCATAGAACTTTCTGCAACAGCTTGCGTAAACGAGTCTATAATTTTCATATTATTAATAGACTTTTCATAAAGTTCTACATCAGTAGTTGCTTCTGTAATTTTCTTTTTAGGATAATCTTTAGGATAATCACTTAAGTAAATATATACTTGTACATTTTGTTTATTTTTAGGCAAGTCTTCATGTGATAAATATCTAATAGCTCTAGTTTCTACTTGATTAATTCTAGCATAATTCCAAAAAGGTTCCATTATATGAACGTGTCTAATTCTTTTTAAATCAATACCTTCTGCAACGGCTCCACTTAATAATAATATTTTGATAATAGAACCGTTAGAATTTTCCACGCTATTAAATTTATTAATGACTTGTAAACGTAGTTCAGGATCAATATCGCCTGATAAAATAGCATATTTTAATGTTTTTTTATCTTTAATATCATATATATTTTCTTCATTGATATATTCATAACCATTAACTTCTAATATTTTAGCAAATATTGCAAGACCTTCACCAGAAACAAATTGACTATATACCATACCAGGAGAATCTTTAAAATGAGAAATATTATGTAATATTCTTGACATTTTGCTACTATAAATACCTGATTTAAGCTCATCGGGTTTAATTTTATCTATAAATTTTTCTCTAGCTTTTTTTCCTATTGTAGGGCCCAATGCGTAATCAGGTATAGAAAAATTAGATATTTGTCTAGTTTTAACTCTATAACTGCTATTACCTCCAGATCCTGAAGAAAATCTACTTGCAGAACTTTTAAATTTTTTACTAGTTTCTTCTAATTCTAAAGCACGTGCTATTAAATATTTGCCGAATTGGTGTTCTGTCATAGGTATTTTTTCAATTATCGTTTCTAATTTTTTAGGAAATCCTTGTTTTTCTCCAGATAAAGGAAAGTATAATTTACCATAATAACTAGTTAATCCAAATATTCTATTCATAAATTTATCTTTATTTTTAATAGTTTTATGTTCTCTATCTACAAAGAATTTATCAAATTCATCGGAATCTTCTGAAAATAAAGTAAATTTTTGATCATTGTCTGTATCATTATCATATATATACCCACGAAGCATATTATAACAAGGAACTACTTCAAAAGGATTATTTATAATTGGTGTTCCAGTTAAAAATATAATTTTTAAATTGTATGCATTCATAATTAAATCATATAATAATACTGCATTTTTTGCTCCGTTAGTAATTGCGTTAAATAAATTATGTGCTTCGTCTATAACCAGTAAAGAATTATTAAGTGAATTTTTTGTTTTAATATCACTCATAAATAATTCTAATTTTTTTTCATATTCTTTTTCTTCATCTGATTTGTGAACTGTGCTAATTTGTTTAAACATATTAGAAGAATTTAAACTTACAAAATTATATTTTTCATTTATAATTTCATCATTATCGCCTGTATATTCAGTTATAGTTTTACGAAAATTACCCTCGAGACTTTTACTTAATAATATTATAATTTGTCTATTAACGTCTTCTTTAGCAAAGAAATCTGTAATAGATACTGCTAAACGAGTTTTACCAGTCCCCATTTCATGATTAATTAATAATCCGCGAGCATTTTTATTACGAGTAAAAAATTCTTTAACTATAAATTGATAATATTTTAATTTTTTTTCATCTGAATCAGTATATTCTATTTTTAGCAATTGTTCCTTTACTGATAAAGGATAATTAGTAGAATTTTCATTCGATAATTCCATTATATATTATATATAATAATAATAAAAAAAATGTATCAAACTTATATGAGTAAAAATCACAAAGTAAAATTAAATTTTCAATTTATTAATTTTTTCTCGCATGGCTGTATTATTTGGATTTAAAATTAATAACATTTCTTTTAATGTTATTTGTTTAGAATTGTCATTTTCATCAACTTTATAATAAGTCCATTTACCATCATCATCAACTTTAAATAATAACTCGCTATTTATATTAAATTTATAGATACGATCAGATAAATTTTTACTATAATAATTTCTGCAAAGCCATCCTTTAGAATTATGATCACGAGGATCCTTTGTTAAAGGTAATTTAATTTGTTTACCTTTAGAAGTTGTTAATTCATATTTTTTTCTAGAAAATTTGTCTGTTTCATCAGTAACCCCTAATTGTTCGCAAATTTCATCATCAACGCAAATACCATAAACTGAAGGCATTGTTTTGCGATCGTCTGTCTCATCATTATATATTCCGTCTTTTAATTTTTGAGAATTTTCTTTAACACCTTTTGGCAAAATTTTAATTTGTGTATCTTTGATAGATACAATAGGTTTTGTTTCGATAGGTTTTGCTTCAACAGTTTTTGCTTCGATAGGTTTTGCTTCAACAGTTTTTGCTTCAACAGTTTTTGCTTCAACAGTTTTTGCTTCAACAGTTTCTTTAATGCAGTTTTCAATCACAGACAAATCATTATCAGCTTCAACTTCTTCATCCTCTGTAACAGCTTCATCTTCTTCATTCTCTGTATCAGCTTCATCTTCTTCATTCTCTGTATCAGCTTCATTCACTTTAACTTCTTCCGTATTAGATTTATCCATAAATTCATGAATCTCAGCAATATTATTTGCATCTATATTAACTTCGTTAAGTAATCTTACGTAAATTAAATAAATAATAGCAGGATGATTAATAAAATCTGCATAAATATTTTGGTCATACATAAAATCTAAATCATTTTTATCATC
>JACCDO010302560.1_pt1 | contig 10916 bp, 9 predicted proteins | sample 7446101 | NCBI WGS metagenome assembly JACCDO01 (sample SAMN15323440, study PRJNA562643) | freshwater metagenome | isolation source: river surface water | place: USA:Blue River Watershed | collected 2017-08-16
ATGGAATGACTTACAACCGCTTCATCCAGGGGCTTAAGGCTTCAGGTCTTGAAGTAGATCGTCGCGTTCTTTCAGATATCGCAACAAACGATCCAGCTGCATTTAAGGTTCTCGTGGATGTTGCACGTAAGAACCTTCCAGCAGCTTAAGTAATTCTAAAAAAGAGTTACAGAGTCCAATGATTGAGAGCCTTCACTCGCCACATGTTGCGCGGGTGAAGGCTCTTATTGGTTCTAAGGGCGCAAAAGAGCGTCGCGAACAAGGGTTATTCGTTGCAGAAGGCTTGCAATGTGCACGTGAAGCGCTGACTTCAAAGAACGGTCCAGAGATCAAGATTCTCTATGGTACCGAAGCGGGTCTAGGAAAAATCTCAGAATTCGACCTTAACGATATTGAAATAGTTGAAGTATCTGTTGCAGTCATGAAAGCAATGTCAGATACCGTTTCTCCCCAAGGTTTGATCTCCCTTTGTTACAAGCCAGAATCTGATTTATCTGAATTGTCTGGGACGGGATCCTCTAGATTTATCTATCTCCATGAGATTCAAGATCCAGGCAATGCGGGAACAATTCTGCGTACCGCAGATGCGATGGGAATTTCAGCGGTAATCACTTCACCAGATTCAGTCGATATGTTCTCGCCGAAAGTGGTTCGTTCAACGGCAGGTTCTCTCTGGAATATTCCAGTATTTGAAGGTATCTCTTTTGCCGATATTGATAAGCGTTTCCCAGATGCTCAAAAGTTCTTGCTCTCATCGCATGCAACTACATCGATTCTTGATCTTGAAATACCAGGAGATTGCATCGCTATCTTTGGAAATGAAGCAAGGGGAGTAGATGCTGCCTCACTAGGTACAGCACTAGGTACATCACTAGGTACATCACTGGGAGCTTCAGTCACTGAAGTAACTATTCCTATGGCTGGACGTGCCGAGAGCCTCAATTTATCAGCCGCCGCTTCCATCGTAATGTTCACCCTTTCTACAAAGGTCGCAGGTTAGAATTACTTCCATGAATCCGGCAGAGATAGCATCGTGGATCAGCGATGCCCAGAAGGCATTTAATGCCGCATCGGATCTTGAAGCCCTCAAAGTTGCTCGCCTTGCCCACACCGGAGATAAGGCACCAATCTCACTAGCTAGTCGCAGCCTTGGCGCTCTTTCGCCAGAGGAGAAGGCAAGTGCAGGAAAGTTAATCGGCGATGCCAAGGCTGAAATTGCTAAGGCTCTCGCTACTGCAACGGAAAAACTTGAAGCAGAGCGCGATGCGAAAGTTCTCTTAGAAGAAGTTGTAGATATTACCTTGCCAGTTCAGCGCACTCATCGCGGTGGACTTCATCCAATATCAATCATCAAGAATGAAGTCTCTGACTTCTTCATCGAGCAAGGATTCTCAGTTGAAGAAGGACCAGAACTTGAATCTGGATGGCTTAATTTTGATGCTCTCAATATTCCGGCCGATCATCCGGCTCGCACCATGCAAGATACATTCTTTATCGAACCAATCGAATCTGGCGTAGTGCTAAGAACGCAAACTTCACCAGTGCAGATTCGTTCAATGCTGACGCAGGAACCGCCCATCTACATGATCTGTCCTGGTCGCACATTCCGTGCAGATGAACTCGATGCAACGCATAGCCCGGTATTCCATCAGGTGGAAGGCCTTGTAATCGACAAGGGGATCACGATGGCCCATCTCAAAGGAACTTTAGATAACTTTGCTCGACACATGTTTGGTCCAGATGTCATCACACGACTGCGCCCATCATTCTTCCCATTTACCGAACCAAGCGCTGAGGTAGATATATTCTTCAATGGACGCTGGATTGAATGGGGCGGCTGCGGAATGGTAAATCCAAAGGTTCTTACAACCTGCGGAATTGATACCGAGGTTTATACAGGTTTTGCATTCGGCATGGGTCTTGAAAGAACACTGATGGTTCGCCACGGAATCACCGATATGCATGACATCGTTGAAGGTGACCTTCGATTTACTCGTCAGTTTGGAGTCGGACTCTAAATGCGCGCACCTTTATCCTGGATCAAGGAATTCGTTGATATTCCTGCTTCTATTTCTGCAGAAGAAATTTCTGATGCGCTGATTCGCGTCGGATTTGAAGTTGAAGAGATCATTAAACAAGGTGCAGATCTGACCGGGCCATTGGTATTTGCAAAGGTTCTCTCAATCGAGGAGCTCACGGAATTCAAGAAGCCTGTTCGCTATGTAGGTCTCGATTGCGGAGAGAAAGAGACCCGCTATGTAATTTGCGGAGCAACCAATTTCGTTGTGGGGGATTTGATTGTTGCAGCCCTTCCTGGCGCAGTATTGCCGGGCAACTTCGCTATTGGTGCCCGTGAAACCTATGGAAAGATTTCCAACGGAATGATCTGTTCTGCACGCGAGCTAGGACTGGGCGAAGACCATTCAGGAATTATGACTTTCGCGGAAGGTTCAGTTGAAGTCGGTGCTGACGCGATTGAGGGATTGATGATTAATGATGTCATCTTCGACATCGCTGTAAACCCAGACCGCGGTTATGCGTTGAGTATTCGCGGAATTTCTCGCGAAATTGCCGGCTCACTTAATCTCACATTCACCGATCCTGTCGATGCGCTTCGTACGCTTTCATTTACAGAGACAGGTAAAGGGGTTTCCGCCAAGATTGCAGACCCATCAACGGCATCTGTCTTCTATCTTAGAACTCTCTCAAACTTTGACCCTTCTGCAACCACACCGCTATGGATGCGTCGACGTATTGAAAAAATGGGAATGCGTTCTATTTCGCTTGTTGTGGATGTAACCAACTACGTAATGCTCGAGCTAGGTCAACCACTCCACGCATTTGATAAATCTAAGATTAAAGGTGGCCTAACTATCAAGCGTGCGGGAAAAGCGCAACCATTTACAACTTTGGATGGACAAGTTCGCCAACTTGATCCTGATGATCTGATGGTATGCGATGATGAACAGCCGCTGGCTCTAGCCGGAACAATGGGTGGAGCTTCTTCTGAAATTTCAGAGACCACAACGGAGATTGCGCTGGAAGCAGTCCGCTTCGATCCAGTCTGCGTTGCTAAGAATTCACGTCGTCATAAATTGTCTTCCGAAGCTTCACGTCGCCTTGAACGTAGCGTGGACCCATCTCTGGCTCAATTTGCTTCTGCACGGTTTGTTCAATTGCTGACTGAAAATAGTTCCGCTCAGCACGTTGCAACTGTCGTCGACGGGGAGCCTCGCTTCGCACCTGTAGTGAAGGTTGACCCGGCTTACATCTCACGCATTCTTGGCGTTGAGATCTCTCCAGCAGAGATTGCAAAGATTCTTCAAACTATTGGCTGCGATGTAAATGAGAAGACTTTCGAGGTAGATCCACCTGCTTGGCGTTCAGACCTCTTAACTTCTGCCGACTTTGCAGAAGAAGTAGCTCGGATGATCGGATACGACAAGATTCCATCGATTCTTCCTCCGCGACCAAAGCATGCATCTTTGTCTCCGACTCAGAAGCGCCGTCGTGCAGTGGCTGCGATGCTTGCGAGTCGTGGCCTTGCTGAGGTACAGACCTTCCCATTTACCAATCAAGAGACAATCGATTCGATGGGATTCCTAGGAGAACGAGCTTCGACATACCGAATCGCTAATCCAATGTCTGAAGAGTTCCCTTTGATGAGAGTCCATCTGGTTCCAGGGCTAATCGAAGTAGCGGCACGTAATATCAGTCGCGGTGCTAAAGATTTCGCAATCTTTGAAATGGGCTCTATCTTCCGAAGCTCCCAGAAACTCGTTCCATTTATTTCTCCAGATTTATCAAAACGTCCAGATAAGAAAGTTATTGACGAAATATTCGCAAGCGTTCCACCACAGGCTTATCACGTAGCGGGATTACTAGTTGGAAAATCTGAGAATGAAGATTGGCAGGGCAAGGCACGTGCGTATAACTGGCAAGATGCCATCGCTTACGCCCAGGATATTCTGCAGCTATGCAATCTTCAGTGGACTGTTAAGAGATCTGATTTCGCTCCTTGGCATCCCGGACGTTGCGCTGAGTTAATTGTGGATGGAAAGGCAGTTGCGCATGCTGGCGAACTCCATCCACGAATCATTTCCAAGTACGGATTGCCTGAGCGCTCCGTTGCTTTCGCAGTAGGGCTAAGTGCTCTTCCAGATTCAGATTTGGTTCGACCAACGACAGTTGGAACGATGCCGGCAGCCCTTCAAGATGTTGCTCTGATTGTTGATGCAGGCGTTTCCGCGGCTGAGGTTGAATCCGCACTTCGCGCAGGTGCAGGGGAACTCCTTGAATCAATCTCTCTCTTTGATCGCTACGACAAGCTAGGTGATGGCAAGATTTCACTCGCATTCTCACTTGTCTTCCGAGCGCCAGATCGAACACTGACCGGGGCAGAGGTTACGCAGATGCGTGAATCCGCGGTCGCAGCTGCCGTCAAAGCAACGGGAGCCATTCTCCGTACTGCATAGTGTGTATAAATATGCAGATTCATGCATAATTATGCTATAGTTGCTTCATGAAAATCGGAGTAGTAGGAGCTAGTGGTTATGCCGGCGGCGAGTTATTACGCCTTTTGGCATTCCATCCTCATTTCAAAGTCACAGCTATCACCGCGCACTCAAATGCAGGGGAGCAGATAACTTCTATCCATCCTCAGCTGCAGAGTTATGCCGGAAAGAAGTTCAGTGCGTTTGCTGCAGATGATTTTGCTCAATGTGATCTGATTTTCCTTGCGCTTCCTCATGGAGAGTCCGCGAAAGTAATTGCTCAACTACCATCGACTGCGAAGATCGTTGATCTTGGAGCTGATTACAGATTAGAAGATGCATCCCAGTGGCAGAAGTATTACGGGGGAGATTACGCGGGAGCATGGACTTATGGTCTTGCCGATATCGAACCTTTTAGAACCGAAGTTATGAAATCAACAAAGGTTGCAAACCCGGGATGCTACGCAACATCTATCGCACTTGGTGCTGCTCCTGCATCAGCAATTGCAGACCTTAGCGATGTAGTTGTTGTCGCAGCTTCGGGAACTACTGGCGCTGGAAGAAGTGCCAAAATCAACCTGATCGCTAGCGAAGTAGCTGGGTCGCTTTCTTCATACAAATTCGGGGGAGTGCATCAACACATCCCAGAGGTAGAACAAGCGCTCTCCAAGATTGCGGGCGTGCAGGCGAAGGTCTCATTCACGCCGATTCTTGCTCCTATGCCGCGAGGAATTCTCTCCACCATCACCGCGAAACTTTCAAAGAAAGTTTCTACTGAAGAGGCACAAAAGATTTATTCGACATACTTTACAAACTCTCAGTTCGTGACTGTTTTGCCGATCGGAGTTATGCCAAAGACTGCAGCGCTCACAGGTTCTAATCATGTTCAGATTCAAGTTGCTGTTGATGAACACACTTCACGCCTTGTAGTTTCGGTTGCAATAGACAATCTAGGTAAAGGCGCAGCGGCGCAAGCAATTCAAAATGCTAACTTGATGTGCGGTTTAGACGAGGCCGATGGCCTGCGCTTCGATGGGCTTGGAGTATGAGAAATCTGCCAAAGGGTTTTAGGGGATCTGCAATTGCAGCAGGATTGAAGTCGAGTGGTGCACTTGATTTGACGTTGATTGTTAACGATGGCCCACTCTTTGATGCTGCTGCTGTTTATACAACGAATAAGGTTGTTGCAGCACCTGTCATCTGGTCGCGTGAAGTAACAAAGGGAAAATTGGTACGAGCAGCGGTTCTCAATTCAGGTGGCGCAAATGCATGTACTGGCCCACAAGGATTTGCTGACACTCATCAAACTGCTGAGAAGGTCGGAAACCTTCTGAGTATTTCATCTGGAGAAGTTGTCGTATGTTCAACCGGGCTCATCGGCGAACTCTTGCCGATGCCTAAAATCATCTCTGGTCTTGAAACAATTGCAACCACGTTAAAGATCGATTCACTAGATGACCTATCACGAGCAATCATGACGACAGATAGCGTGCCTAAGGTAGCTGTTTCTACTTTCGATGGATCCGACTTTGCAGGAATTGCGAAAGGTGCGGGCATGCTCGCACCGGCTTTAGCAACGATGTTATCTGTTGTTATGACAGATGCGGTTCTTCCGAATAACGCTCAGGAGATTTTCACCAGAGTCACCGACCGTACCTTTAATCGCATTGATTCTGATGGATGCACATCAACCAATGACACCGTTCTCTTAATGGGAAGCGGAGCATCAGGTGTTGAACTAAGTGAAGCTGCACTTGAATCGGCTCTTATGGAGATTTGTGGCTCCTTAGCGTCTCAGTTGATTGCAGATGCCGAAGGCTCTACTAAGACTGTTGCGATCACAATCAAAGGTGCGGCTACTGAGAACGAGGCGGTTGAAGTCGCTCGTGCTTGTGCGCGCAATAATCTTTTGAAGTGCGCAATTTTTGGCGCGGATCCCAATTGGGGTCGCGTTCTTGCAGCTGTTGGAACGGCTGATGCGCAGATGGATGCCCTCAATATTGATGTCCATCTCAACGGTATCCATGTTGCGAAGCAGTCAGCACCTTTTGAAGATAAGAACTTAGTTTCGTTCGCTGAACGCCTTGTTGAACTAGAAGTAAACCTAAATATGGGAGATGCAACAGCAACCGTTATGACCAATGATTTATCCCATGATTATGTCCACGAGAATTCGGCATATTCAACATGATCGTCATCAAATTTGGTGGTCATGCAATGACTGATGAACATGGGGCTTTTGCTAAGGCGATTGCTGAAGCAATTGCATCCGGAGTCACTCCTGTGGTTGTGCATGGTGGCGGGCCCCAGATTGGGCAAGCGCTCAAAGCAGCTGGAATAGAATCTCACTTTGTCGGTGGTTTCAGAGTTACTACACCAGAAACCTTTGCCGTTGTGGAACAAGTTTTGGCTAATGAAGTTGGTCCAGCTGTCGCCGATTCACTCGGCGCTCAAGGAGTTCAGGCTGTTGCATTATCCGGCAGGTCCTCAGGCACACTTATTGCAGAAAGACAGACGAAACTTGTCGATGGAACTCCGGCAGATCTCGGCTTAGTTGGGACCGTCACTTCGGTAGATACAAAGAGTATTGAGGATTTGATTGAAGGCGGAAAAGTGCCCGTACTTTCTCCTATTGCGACAAGTGCTGATGGAAAGGTTGGCTTTAACGTCAATGCAGATATTGCGGCAGCCGCACTTGCGGGCGCTCTCGATGCTCAATGGCTAATCATCATGACCGATGTAGAGGGAATCTATAGAAATTGGCCTGATAAAAGCTCTCTTATCTCATCAATCACTGCATCCGAGCTGGAATCGATGAAGGCAACTTTCGCTGAAGGTATGGCTCCAAAGGTGCAAGCATCTCTTGATGCAATAGCCGCCGGAGCAAAAGCAGTGAGAATCATTGATGGAACCAATCCATCAGCACTTAAGAGTGCTCTCTTAGGCGAGGGCGGAACGTTGGTGGTTGCATGAAGCGATGGCAGAAGGCTCTCCAAGATAACTATGGAACCCCAACACTTGAATTGATCTCCGGTAAGGGATCTTTGGTTAAGGCAAGTGATGGAAAGACTTACCTAGATTTTCTTGCCGGTATCGCGACCAATGTACTTGGGCATGCACACCCTGCAATTGCAAAGGCTGTTACAAAACAGATTTCAACCCTTGGCCATGTCAGTAACTTCTATGCCCACCCGAATATTCTTGAGCTTGCGGAAATTCTTCAGAAGATGACCGGAGACAAGAGTGCACGAACTTTCTTCTGCAACTCAGGTGCTGAAGCAAATGAAGCTGCGCTCAAGCTCTCACGCAAGACTGGAAAGATTCGAATTGTTGCAGCGAAAGAAGCTTTCCATGGGCGCACCATGGGCGCACTCTCTTTGACTGGGCAGCCTTCCAAGCGCAATCCATTTAAGCCGCTCATAGGAGGAATCAAGCATGTTCCTTTTGGTGATTCGATTGCGATGAAGCGTGCGATAAGTAAGAGAACAGCGATGGTTATTGTTGAACCGATTATGGGAGAAGCGGGAGTTATTGTTCCGCCAGTTGATTACTTAAAAAACTTACGTCAATACTGCGACGACAACGGGGCGCTACTGGTTTTTGACTGCGTTCAGACCGGTATGGGCAGAACAGGTGATTGGTTTGGATACGAGTACTCAGGAGTTAAACCTGATGTCATTACATTAGCTAAGGGTCTCGGTGGCGGATTGCCTCTCGGCGCGATGATCGCACTTGGTAAGGCCTCACATCTTTTTGAAGCAGGAGACCACGGTTCTACCTTCGGTGGCAATCCAGTTGCAACCGCAGCAGCTCTCGCTGTCATAAAAAGCATTGAGAAAGAGAAGATCTTCAATAACGTCAATGTAATCTCCGAGTATCTACTCACTGAGATTGCCCTCATTGAAGGAGTCCAGGAAGTACGTGGCGCTGGATTGCTAATCGGTGCGACGTTAGATAAACCAGTTGCAAAGAAGGTAGTAAAGAGATCTCAAGAGCTAGGCCTATTAATTAATGCGCCAGGAGAATCAATCATTCGAATCGCACCTGCGCTCAATGTTTCGATGAAGCAGGCGGAGAAGTTCGTAACGATTTTTACTCAAGCAGTAAAGGAGTCAAAGAATGTCTAGTGTTACCGCACGTAGAGCAAAGGCGATCTCACTTATCAAGGCTGGACTCATTCACTCACAATCTGATTTGGTCAAACACCTTAAGAAAGCTGGCTTTCCAGTCACTCAGGCAACTGCCAGTCGAGACCTTGAAGAGATAGGCGCTGTCCGCGGGAGAAATTCTGCAGGGGATTCTGTCTACCGAATTTCAGATACTGATGATGAATCGATATCCCGTACCTTGCCAGTTCCATCAGATCTCATCATCTCTGTGGAATCCAGCGGAAACCTCGCTGTAGTGCGCACCCCACCTGGGGGAGCTCAACTTCTTGCAAGTTCTCTTGATCATTCTGGAATTTCCGAGATTATCGGCACGATTGCCGGTGATGACACGGTTCTCGTTGTATCGAGAAAAGCCACGGGTGGAGCCCAATTAGCGAGAGAATTACTAGCTTACGGTCAAGTAAAGAAGAGTAGAGGGAAGAAGTAATGGCGCTCTGGGGCGGACGATTTTCAGAAAGACCAGCCGATGCTGTCTTCGCGCTCTCTCGTAGCGTCCACTTTGATTGGCGTCTTGCGCCATACGACCTGCGTTCCTCGTTAGCTCATCTCACTGTCCTCGAATCATCAGGGTTACTTGAATCAAAAGTTGTGGCATCAATCAGAGCTGCCCTCAAAGAACTTCAGAACGAAGTTGCATCGGGCATCTTCGTCGCTAATGAAGGTGATGAAGATGTCCATAGCGCTCTAGAACGTGGCTTAACCGAGAAGTTAGGAGCAATCGGCGGTTCACTGCGCGCCGGTCGCTCACGTAATGATCAGGTAGCAACTGACCTCAAGTTATTTGCAATTGACCATATGCTCGAAGTTGCTTCTCAGATTCTGAACCTTCAAGATGCGCTGATCGCAAAAGCTTCTGAATATGGCGATGCGCCAGCACCAGGTTTTACCCATCTTCAACATGCGCAACCGATTCTCTTCGGACACGAGATCGCAAAGCACGTTCAATCCTTTGAGCGAGATCTAGATCGAATCTCTGATTGGCTCAAGAGAACGTCAGTAAGTCCGCTTGGTTCAGGCGCGCTGGCTGGTTCCTCGCTACCTCTTTCACCTGAAGTCACAGCTCGAGATCTAGGTTTCACTTCGAACTCTGCTAATTCAATTGATGGTGTTTCTGATCGCGACTTTGTTGCCGAGGCGCTCTTCATTATCTCGATGGTTGGAATCCATCTCTCGCGCATCGGCGAAGAGTGGTGCATCTGGGCAACTACAGAGTTTGGTTGGGCAAAGGTTGCGGATGCATATTCAACTGGATCTTCCATCATGCCTCAGAAGAAGAATCCCGATATGGCAGAGCTTGCTCGAGGAAAAGCTGGTCGACTCGTTGGAAACCTAACTGGTGTCTTAACAATGCTCAAAGGTTTACCTTTTGCTTACAACCGCGATCTTCAAGAAGATAAAGAACCGCTTTTTGATTCAATCGACACTCTTCTTCTTGTTCTGCCTGCAGTAACAGGAATGGTTGCGACAACTGATTTCGATCGCGAGAAGATGGCTCTTGCAGCCCCGCTTGGTTTCTCACTTGCTACTGAGATTGCTGATTATCTAGTTCGTGCTCACGTGCCATTCGCGCATGCCCACGAAGCTGCAGGAAAATGCGTCGCAATCTGTGAAGCAACTGGCCGACAGTTGCATCAACTCACTGATGAAGAGTTTGCGTCAGTGCATCCAGAGCTCAAGTCGAACGTTCGCGATGTTCTTACGGTCCACGGGGCCCTCGATTCCCGCACAACAATCGGAGGAACATCACCTGCATCCTTTAAGGTGCAGATTGATGGGGCGTTGAAATCAGCTGCCGCGAGCCGTAAAGAATTCCAAAGCAAGGCAAAGGCTTTCTCCGAGATGATGGGCCAGTGAATACACGAGTGAATACCGATATGACTGATTTGCTAGATGACCTCAAGTGGCGTGGCCTAATTGCTCAGACGACCGATGAGAAAGCCCTGCGCGAAGCTCTGAAGAAGCCCATCACGCTCTATGTTGGCTTTGATCCAACAGCCCCGAGTATTCACGTTGGAAATCTCGTAGTCCTCTTCGTTCTTCGCCGCTTCCAATTGGCCGGTCACAAGCCACTTCCATTGGTTGGGGGAGCGACAGGACTTGTTGGCGATCCAAGTGGCAAAAACGAAGAGCGCACGCTGAACACGACAGATGTCGTTGCACAGTGGGTCGATCGCATCAAAAAGCAACTATCGAAATTTATGGATTTCGATAGCAAGACAAATCCCGCGGTTATGGTCAATAACCTTGACTGGAC
>JACCDO010148939.1_pt1 | contig 10914 bp, 10 predicted proteins | sample 7446101 | NCBI WGS metagenome assembly JACCDO01 (sample SAMN15323440, study PRJNA562643) | freshwater metagenome | isolation source: river surface water | place: USA:Blue River Watershed | collected 2017-08-16
AAACCAAGTAATCCAAGTTATTCACCTACAAAGTTACCAACAAGAATACCCACATCAAAACCAAGTAGAGTTCCAACAACTGCACCGTCAGTATCACCTACAACGGGTAAACCTACCAAGAAGCCATGGTTCTCTCCTACTGGACAGCCAACAACGCAACCTTCAGGGCGACCTACGTCACATCCTACAGCATCTATGGAACCAACTCCATTACCTTCTGGTATGCCTACATCTCAACCTACTCGTCAACCTAGTGGCCAGCCTACTCGTCAACCAACTGGACAACCAACTGTTCAACCATCAGGGCGTCCAACAGCACGACCTAGTGGACCAAGTGGACAACCCACTAGTGTGCCCTCTGGTCAACCAACTGGTTCTCCAACTGGTGGACCCTCTGGCCAACCAACAAGTGAACCTTCTTCTCCATCATTTAGTCCTACCAAAGCTCCCACAATTAAGCCAATCTCACCAACGTATGCACCAACGAATCCGACGTATACACCAACTCGTATACCAACACGCATACCGACGCGTGTTCCAACGAAAAAACCTACCAGAGCACCAACCAGACGACCAACTGGACAACCCACAGGGCAACCAACATCACAGCCTTCAATACCAACTGGGCAACCCTCAGGACAGCCTTCAGGACAACCAAGCAGGCAACCAACGGGGCAACCTACCGGACAACCCACTCGTCAACCAACTGGTCAACCAACTGGTCAACCAAGTCGCTCACCAACATCACAACCAACATCACAACCTTCAGTCCCAACTGGTCAACCAACTGGTAGACCTACTGCATTCCCTACAGTTACGAAGAGACCTAGTGGCCAGCCAACTGGACAACCAAGTAGCTTACCAAGTGGACAACCAACTGCTAGTCCAAGTAAAAAACCTACATTTGCACCATCTAATGCACCTCTAAATCCATCAGTATCTCCAACACTACCTATACCTACCCGGGCACCAACTCCAACTTTCTCACCCACCAAGATACCAACAACGGTTCCAAGTTTTAAACCCACGTACCAATTTAACCCGACACCGATTCCAACAGTCGTTCCAACGGAGAAGCCAACGGAAGAAGCTACTCCAACCGAAAAACCAACGACTAGTCAACCAACAAGTCACCCCACGAGTACTCCCACAGCGACTCCAACGTATACGTATCCATGGTACGTGTGGAAATATAATGTCGGACAACCAAGTGGTCAACCTACAAGTCAACCATCTGCTACTCCAACTACCTGGTGGGGCACCACATCTTCCCCTACGTATCTTTATGAATATTTGCAAGTCACCGGGTCTGTGAATTACTTAGATCCTGGCGTAACGGATGCATCCCCTTGCGACCCAGTGCACATTGTCATCTATTTAAAATTCCAACGACCTTTAGAAAAGGACAGTGAAATCAAGGTAAAAACACCAGGAATAACGTCTGGTTTGTGTACAAGTGCAAGCAACGGAGGCGGCATCTCGTCGTTAACTCTGTTTAATGACAGCATCTGGGCTGCCAGTTACTTCGAAGGGGACTATAGCGATCAGTACCAGAACTCCTTCATTGTGTTACGGCTACTTTTAGCTGAATCAGCTGTGGATTTCGAATATAAAATTGATATTGACAGGAATAATACCTTGAAAAAAGTATGTGTTAACGTTACCGAGAGTCTTGTTACCGTGGGGATACGCAATAACTCGGTGGTGGAGTACTCGGGGGTTTATTACGACAACTCAACTCTAACGTACGGCATCGGTTCCATTGCCATAGACGACGGAAGACGCGACACCAAGTGCTTCATATACGACAGTTCGTTGACCTTCTTCCCTCCACACCAGCAACTTGATCTGGGGATTAATGTGACCTTATCCCTACCATTTGCCTTCGGCTCAGGGGATTACATCAAGATAAAGCTGCCTGGTATCTCCAACGGCTTCAATAATTACCCGCTCAATCCCCGATTGTGGTCGGACTCTGATGGTAGGATGTACGATCATGGGTACAGTGTGACTCACGCCGGCAGTCACGTCTCGAACATAAAACTAACATATTCAACGAAATACAACTGGACGGCTGACTGGCACGAAGGTAACACCACTGACGCCTTCGCGGGTAGCTACGTCACTCTTTATCCATCGAACGCCTCACAGATAGGCGAATACTTTTGGGTGTCATTAGAACGATTTGGTAATAATTTCGCAGCCGTTTGTGGTACGCATAAAAATAATTCCAAATATACCATTGAAGTTGTTGCTGATTCATACGATACCAGCGCATTCAGTGTCAACGAGACCACCTTTTCATATGTCTCGGGCATCGGCAGTCAATGCAAAGAGTTCAATTACTGTAACGGCAATGGATACTGCGATTATTGTGCTAGTAAATGTGTCTGTTATGACGGTTTCGGTAGCACCAAAGACCGTGAATACGCCGTATCAAATGATTTTTTACCAGATTGTTCATCGAAAACTTGTCCAATTGGCACCTCCGTTGGCTCGCGACCACAATTTATGAAACAAGGTTACCATCGCGATATGGAATGCAGCAATAACGGGGTGTGTGACAGATCAAGTGGATTATGTAAATGTCGTGATGGATTTGAAGGCGGTGCATGTGAAAGAATGAAGTGCGGCGGGAAGCCAACGTGCTCGGGACGTGGCAGATGCTTACCTACCTATCAATTAGCGTATCAAAGTGATGCGATGCCATTAATAGCAGATAGTTATAAATATAGTTTTAAGAAAGCATATAATATCAATGGAACGTACTGGAATTCGAATACTCAAAAGTTTGAAGGGACTAACGGCAATTCCACACTCGGTTGGGATTACAAATTCACTCATACTTGCTTATGTGACTCCAGTTGGACGGTTGGTCTTGAAGCGAATCAAACACAAGCAAGTGAATACTTCGGTCCATCATGTGAGTATCGACGATGTCCATCGGGTGATGACCCAATCACTTCTTTCATCGACGAAACAAATTGCACTGGAATAGCAATGACCGAGGGAGGGGAAGTAGGGTTACTGGACAACTTATGTCATGTAGACTGCTCGAATCGTGGTACTTGTAATTATAAAACCGGTGTTTGTTCATGTTATCCAGGATTTACCGGTGCGAACTGCAACAAGCAGTACTCGGGAAGTGTGCTCTTGAGCTGAGCTAAAATGTATAAATGTTTTATTTGTATCGCTAACAACATAGTGAAAAATATTGAACTAGTAGGTGAAGGCCGCAATAGGGATCACTTGGGCCGGGGTGAGGGCAATATGTTTGGCAAAAACGATAGTAATAGAAGAAAGAAACGATGATCTCGCGATTGACCCGGTCGACCGCGCCTCTGGCTCGCCAATTGACCAACCGTCATATGTCCACGGTGATGGCAAATACCATCAATATCACATTCGTCGATTTAGAAGGAAATCGTGCAGCTGTAAAGGCTCGTGTTGGACAAAGATTATTAGATGTTGCACAACGATTCAAGGTTGATATTGAAGGACCATGTGAAGGCGGAGGATCACCAACCGAGATTAAAAGGACGGAAAATTGGACAGAAACTACTTATGGTGAAGGACCAACTTGTTTCGTATGTCACGTAAAAATTCCATCAAGGTTTAATCATTTATTAGATAATCAAACATTACACGAGAAATTAGGCTTAGAAGACGTGTGGGAAGATGAAGCAGGAAATACATCGCGTCTTGCTTGCCAAATTGTTCTAGAAAAAAAGCATGATGGCTTAGTTTGCTTTGTACCCGATATGCCTCCAATAGACGTTATCTGATTATTCTGTAAAAATTAAACCATATATATATATATATATATACATAACATCTATACTAGTATTTCACTCTCCTTTTACTAAACCTACCTGTTTATTTGTACAAGGGCGTGTTTAATACTATTTAGTCCGTACTATACTGAAGTGTCCAGACGATGGGAATTTCCTCCTGCTCTTTGTATTACCATATTGTCTTTAAATCCTTATATGTATTAATTACTTTACAGACAATATTATTACTATTATTACTTTAATGAGTTTCAGCAATTTTCTTCTTGATTAATGCAACGGCTTTACCAGGATTTAATCCCTTTGGACAAGTCTTGGAGCAGTTCATAATCGTGTGACAACGATACAACTTGAAGCTGTCATCTAGCGCTTCTAATCTCTCCTTCGTCAATTCATCACGCGAGTCTTCTATCCAACGGTAGGCTTGCATCAATACTGCAGGTCCTAAATATTTATCAGCGTTCCACCAGTATGATGGACAAGATGTTGAGCAGCATGCGCATAAAATACATTCATACATACCTGCGAGTGGGTAAGTTAGTGAGAATTACACTGGTGAATGCGTGAAAGAGTGAGTATAATACCATCTAATTTCTTACGATCTTCTTTAGTTTGCAAGAATTCACCGTGCTCTAAATCGTGACTACCCTTAACCTTGGTCTGTAACCATGGCTCTATTGACTTATATTGATCATAAAAATTTGATAAATCGGGAACTAAATCCTTGATTACATACATGTGGGGTAATGGATTGATCTTGGTTGGTTCAGTTCCTTTACTAATGTAGCATAAACAAGCTAGTGTATTACTACCATCAATATTCATCGCGCAACTACCACATATACCTTCACGACATGATCTACGAAATGTCAAAGATGGATCTTGTTCATTTTTAATTTTTAATAACGCATCTATAAAAAGTGAGTAAGTATTTTATATAATAAAAATAAACACAATTTGTAGTGCAAGTAATTCTTCTTCCACCAAAAATCGCGACAGTAAGATAAGCTACAAATGGAACGGTGTGACGTACCTAAAACCATCGGTCCGCACTCATCCAAGTTAATAGGATAAGTGGACACATAAGGCTTCTGTTTTTGCTCAGGATCCCAGCGATATATCTTGAAATATTTGATGTTGCTCGACTTCTTTCCTGTCACTTTTAAGTCAGGCTTGGATGAGCTCAAGGCGCGCAAAACTGGCTCAGCGTATGCAGCAGCGCGTGGGCGAAACAAGCGCGAGATCATCATCTTATTCGCGTTGTATTTCCTTACTCCTTCTTCAATTTTCATCAGAATATCAGAATCTTTGAGGTAGGGTTAGGACCGGTGAGCCGTTAAATTTCTTTCATAGAAAATAGTGATTGATATGATATTATTTGCGACGCTAGGGAGATTAGGAAGGATAATAAGGCCAAGGAGGTTAGGAAGGTTAGGAAGGAGTTTTGTGATGGATATGGTGGTTTTGGTGTTTGGCTGATTTTTGGGGTTATTTGTCTAATCGGGTGCGATGAGGTACATGCATGAACGCTCGACCATGTGTCAATGCAATAGAAGTAATTAGTTTCGAGCGCTATATTGTTCTTTCCTCTTGTTAGAATCTGTGATCTGGTTACTAACCAAATTCGAGTATCCACACCCGAATTGGCTTCAATCAAGAAACTAAAGTCGAACTCGATTTGAGTAATATGCTACATCGTCTACTCCCCGCGGCCTCCGCGTTTTCTCTGTGTTCCAGTTACTTGCACCGTGTTGCCACTTGCGAAGAAGATGCAAATTCATTGATAAATACTATCGGATCGACGCCTTTGGTTTTACTTAAATCCTTGAGTAATGAGACCGGATGTTTAATATATGGCAAAGCAGAATGGATGAATCCAACTGGTAGTGTCAAAGATAGAGCCGCTAAAATGATTATCAGAGAAGCAGAGGAGGGCGGATTGATAACACCTGGAAAAACAGTTTTAATTTCAGGTACGGGAGGAAATACTGGAATAGCACTAGCCCAAATTGCTCGAAGTAAAGGATACTCTTTCATTACAGTTATGCCTAATTGTATTGGTCCCGAAAAAATTCAATTGCAAGAAAGATTAGGAGCCAAAGTTTATTTACAACCATTAGGTATTCATTTTTATAACAACTCACTCGAATGCTTCACGTTCACTTATTATTTTTCTAAGTGCCTTATACAAATCCATTGAACTATGCGAGATATGCTGAAACTTTAGCAAAAGAATTGGAAAATGGTTTTGATACAAATCAATTTGAGAATACAGCTAATTTTAGAGCCCATTATAGTGAAACTGGTCCCGAAATATATCGCCAAACGCAAGGCAAAATAGACGCATTTGTATGCTCCGCAGGCACTGGAGGCACCATCGCCGGCGTCACTGCGTTCCTCAAAGAAGTCAAACCAAGTGTGAAAACCTTCCTCATCGATCCCGATGGTTCCTGCTTGTACGAGTATCTAACGAATAATGTCTTGAAATCAAGTGGTTCATCATTCATTGAAGGGATTGGAATATCAAGAATTACTAAAAATTTTAGTCAAGCAAAGGTAGATCAAGCTTTGAGAGGCAGCGACCGCGAAGCAGTTGAAATGGCCTACTATTTAATGCGCGAAGAAGGTATTTATATCGGCAGTTCAGCAGCACTTAATGTTGTTGGAGCGGTTAAAGTAGCTAAACAGCTTGGTCCTGGTCATGTTATTGTCACTATCTTATGCGATTCAGGCGAGAGATACGTGTCCAAGTTGTATAATAAGGAGTGGTTGGAGCAACAAAACTTGCTTCCTACCGTCCCAAAAGAGAATACAAAAAATATATCATTTATAAAATAGACAAATTGAAATCAATGTATACATTATTCACTCAATGCAACCATTTTCTTCTTCAACTCACTCCTGTACGTGTACCAATGCTCATATTCCACACTATTATGTATGGCATAACCAGCAAACTCTCCATGTTCATACATCATAATCAACGTATCCCAGTAATAATATAATTCATTAATTTTGGATCGTGTTTGAGCCGTTACATGCTCATCAGTAGACGCAACCCTAAGCACAGCAATTGTATTCTTTTCTAAGACACCTATTTCACCGACCACCCTGTCTTTAATGTGTCCAATCCCTTGATTCCCCGGCGTGCCGTTGTACGTCTCGATCAACTCCACGATGTTAGACATGCGGCTGTCGAGAGTACCGCTGGTAAACGCTTCAACATACACTAATTTATCTAATAATAACCGTTTCTTGGGGTTCATTAACACGTACTTTTCACTCCGTTTTGTCATAATTTCACTCAGTTTGGCAATACTCACAGGGTCGATATTCTTGTTGAGTTGCTGTTGCTCATCGGGCAATCTCGCGTCATAAAGAATAACTAGCTCTTCAATAACCTCCCGTAGTATTAGCTCAAAGACACTTCCTTGCTTCTTGGCATCGATCCATGCATCATGCAGCAACTGCAATGACGTATCCAAGTACGTAATCTCTAAAATATCCTTAGGGGTGTGCATAAAATGATTCATTTTCTCGTTACAATTTCGTATAGTTTCCACCCAATAAACATATTTACCGTGTAATATGGGCGCGTTCAGCACCGCGTGAAGCGTGCGGTACACCGGCCAATGACCATAAGGACCAGTTTTCTTATTGATCAAAGTTATAACGGATACAATAATCAATCCAATAAGCCCTAATCCATTAAAGGATAACAGAATGAGGGTTTCAATGCTTGAAATCATGAACGCATTTTCCACATGAAAACTGTTCATGGCACTGAACGTGGCGTTGATTAGCAATAAAGTTAGGAGGATAAAGCACACCGTGTTGGAAGAGGAGCATCGATACGGTACGTAGATAAAACCATAATAAACAAAGAGTGCAATGACTAGTAGCCACATGAGAACAGCTTGCAAGTACATATTGAATCGAAAACCGACGAATATTATAAGCATCAATAGCTTCACTGCAAACATGTGGACATGGAAATATGCGCCTACGGAAGGAAGTAAAGTTAGAATACAGACGTCTCTAGGTGGCAAACAGGCTTACCATGAAGTGTGAAAGATGAGAACAACCACACGTTTAACTTAATCCAATCGCTATTAATACCATAAATGTAGCATAGTTCCCATGCTTGGATGCGCTTCTCATGATCATCCTTATGGGTATAAATAGTACCATCGTGAATATACGCATGACATAGCAAAGGCACTGATATTATTGTAATCACTTGCATTACTGTGATAAAAAATGTATAACTAGCATACACCGAACTGCTGCAACTAATAGCAGGATCAGCAGATAGATAGTTGCTATCCGGATCACAGTAATACACACGCAGCGCTGCTAGTGTACTTGGAACGTAAAGGAATTTACATATATATAATAATGCAGCGATAATGTGGAACTTATATTTGTTAGAGATAGCGTAGCTTTCAATGCACCTTGTCCATGAATTGGATGTATGAAATAAGTAATGCTGATAACGAATCATAAGGAATAAAATAATTGTCAATATGAATTGAAAAAAACAATAACCAAATGCATAACCTACATAATTGTCCATTTTACCCCAATTCGGTATACTTAAGTCTGACGATCTACCCGCAAGAGCCCCATCTGGCAGCAATGAGAACACATCGAGATTGAATACCACTGTCCATCTTGTCCATACAGTCCACAGCCATGGCCATGGATATGGCTGTGACATCTGCCATATAATACCATATAATTGTAGAAAATCTAAGAAAATATCCAGCTTTTCTACCCAAAACAAATTAATATACTTCTTGTTGCGAGCACCAGCAGCTAGTGCTGACGAAGTATGCAGCGAGTTTCCCACTTCCAAATCCTCATCTTCATCGAACTCATCAATAACTAACGATGACGAAGAGTCAAAGAGACGAAACGCGGATTGAACCGCACGAAGTGCGCCACGCCTACTCATCTGCTCCCTGTGTGCCCACAAAGGCCACGAATCACCCCTATTATTTCCATTACCATGGTTATCACTTCATTGGCATTACAAGTTGGCATGTTGAAATTTGAAAGGGATTAATAAAACCGGTACAATTGTGATATCACTAATGAATCACAGTGAATTAGTTAAGAACACCCACACTGGTAAGTAGTAAGTAGTCACAAGAAGCTCTCGTAACTATTTCACTGAATCTTAATTCTCCTTCCGATCCCTTGGATTGCACACGCCACCATCGACTTGGTTCACATACAGGATTAAGACGGCATCTGGACTTGATAGTGGAAACTGTTTCAACCGATTTCCTCCTTTAGAATCGTACTCACTACTACGGTTGATATAGAAGGGCCTTATTAGGTCTCACGATGTCTGGCTTGTTGGAGAAGTAAAATTGGAAAAATGCCTCGCTTTTTCTGTGATTATTGCGACGCATATCTGACGCACGACTCGCAAGCCGGGCGGCAGCAGCACTTGCGCGGTAAGCAGTCGCTACACGTCACTCACTACATGAATTATTGCTTACTCTTTTTTAATAGGCGCGAAACATAGAGAATCATTTCGATTATATTATCAACAGTTTTTACAAGAGTGGATGATTGAGAATCAGCATCAAAACCCAATGTTTCAACAGCAATTTATGCCTGGTATGACTGGAATGACGATGCCTGGAATGGGAATGCCTGGAATGCCTATGATGATGCAACCTCCAATGCCTGGAATGGGAATGCCTGGTCAACCACCTCGATTCCCTCCTGGTATGCCACCACCGCGCCCACCTCCGATATATTCTGGCTACCCACCAAATATGCCTCCATCCATGCCCATGACTCAAAATGCTCCTCCAACTGCTGAAGACGCGTCTGCCTTTACTACTAATCCGTAATAAAATTATTATAATTATTGATTCAAAATGTGACTGTATTGTATAAAAATAACGCTTTTAAACTATTGTATTTATAATATTTTACTATAAAAAATTATAATGCTTCATCACGTGATTGTGCAACAGGTCCAAATCTATTAGAAGCATTACCGTCAAAGATACGACCAGGTACTGATGTGCTATTTGTAAGGTTACCCAACTTGAAATCAATTTGTTCCTTTGTCAATCGCTTATAATAATATTCATTACGTTCAACACGTTGTTCGTAATCATATGTTTCTTGTTCAATTTCTTCCCATGTTTTTGCTGTTTCCTTTGAGTGTAATGTAGCCCATTCAATATTATCATTTGCGGTCGCACTAATTGATGAAATTTCTTGTGGAGATAAATCTCTAGTATAAACTGCAGGTACACCAGACCATAACTGTCCAGATTTTACTACTTTACCGGAAGGTACAATAGATCCAGCAGCTACCATACCATTTTTTTGTACTACAGCACCATCTAATACTTGTGCTCCACTACCAATATAACAATCATCCTCTATGGTGCAACCATGTATTATTGCACCTGCACCAATCACTACATTATTACCAATTTTTGTAGGATGATTTGTTAATACACCACTACAGTGTACCATTACACGATCACCAACAGTTACTTTATTTCCTATGGTTATAGTATTGACATCCCCTCTAATAACCGCCCCATACCACACAGAAGAGTCGCTACCTATTTGTACTTTTCCTATAATCGAAGCAGATGATGCAACAAAACAGGCATTAATATTTGGTTTAATCTTTTTATATTCTACTAATCTAGTTGATGGTTGCAGTTTCTCGCGGTAGGGATTGACCTCGAGCATCATACCCACCCTATCCAGGGCACGCCCTGTGCTGCGCAGGGTCTGCACCACGAGCGAGCGGAGAGGTGCCAACATCGTCTTTTTATTTTATTTATTTCATCGATATATTATTTTTTTGAAACCCTAACAGCAGCGGACGGAAAAAGAGAAGAAGAATATATAGATATATAGTTATATATATTGTGGTAGCAGATCGGGGCTATTGTCGCAATCGGTGTAGGTTTGTTAAAATGGTGAATATGGATCGCGACTAGGTCGATTCGCGTGTATACTGGAAAGAGAAACCAGTAACATTTAGCATAGCGATAAAGCAGTCATTAATTCAACGATCAACCAATGTTTAGTACAATGCACATTTCATTCAGGTGAAAATAACCTAAATTGATTT
>JACCDO010290498.1_pt1 | contig 10914 bp, 7 predicted proteins | sample 7446101 | NCBI WGS metagenome assembly JACCDO01 (sample SAMN15323440, study PRJNA562643) | freshwater metagenome | isolation source: river surface water | place: USA:Blue River Watershed | collected 2017-08-16
CCTAAGTGCAAAGAGGTACTCGTTAAAATTCATGCGCGCTCTGTCTCTAGTGGCGACTGTCGGGTTCGAGGACTTGCCGTTCCCCACGGAATGAAAATGATGACTCGACTCGTCTTAGGCTTTAACGCTCCAAGAAATCCAATTTTAGGAGCCGATCTTGCGGGAGAGATCGTTTCTGTCGGCGAAAAGGTTAAACGATTTAAAGTCGGTGATAGAGTATTCGCTATGAACGGCATGTCCATGGGATCCTATGCAGACTATAAATGTATTAAAGAAGATGCTGCAATCGCTCGCATTCCGAACAATTTAAGTTATGAGCAAGCAGCCGCCATACCTTTCGGTGGATCGACCGCTTGGGATTTTCTGCTTAGACGCTGCAACCTTCAACAAGGTGAGAGAATTCTTATCAACGGAGCCTCCGGAGCTGTAGGAACCGCAGCCTTACAGATTAGCAAACTTCAGAATGCGCATGTCACTGGAGTCTCTAGCACAGGCAACTTAGATCTGCTCAGAAGCCTTGGCGCTGATGAAGTCATCGATTACACCAAGAGCGATTTTAAAAGCCAAGGACTGACCTACGATGTGATTTTAGACACCGTAGGCAACTTGAATCTACCTAGCTGTCGCCTCCTTTTAAACAGCGGTGGCAGACTCGTGCTTCTCGCCGCGGATCTGGGCCAAATGCTAAAAGCACCTTGGCAATCTGTATTTCAAGACAAGAAAGTGATAGTGGGTACTGCCAGCGAACGTAGCGAGGACCTCGAAGCCCTAGGCAAACTTGCTTCAGAAGGAAAATTACTTCCCTGCATTGATCGGATATTTGCGTTTGATGATATAGTTAAAGCTCATAGCTATGTAGAAACAGGGCGCAAACGGGGCAATGTCATTATCAGTGTTTAAGGTTTCTATCGAAGAGTGGAAATAAAAACCTCAAGCACTAGGGAATAGAAATATATGAAAGCCAAAGATTCGGATATACAAGAAATATGGGAAGTAAAACATTGCCGAAATGCTAGCAAAGCTCTCTATCAGCTTTTTTCACGAGTCATATACATTCCATTTGCAGCAATGTTTGGGTTTTATTTCATTGCTATGTTTATGGATCTCCCAGTAAGGCATGACTTCTTGCCTTTTCTATGGATAGCTGTCGTTCTCATGCCATTAGTGATCTTTGACAGACCTCTGCATAGCTTCATCAGTAAACAAAGCGTCATTATTCGTAAAGATTCCTTCGAAATCCTCAGGCGCCTTGGCCCCTTTCGATGGTCCGAAACTTTTCAAGTGCATCAATATTTCGCGGTCCGGATCGATAAATTTCATCTCATTCGGCGATATGAACGAGAGACTCTAACTGTTAATACTCTTAAAATCCTCAAACGCCCAAAACATAGCTATCAAATACTCCAGCCTCACAAACATATACTCTACAATATCGATCCTAGGGAGGCGCACGAAATTGCTCTACGCCTAGCAACACTCCTGCCCCTGAATTACAGTTCAGATGCCAGTGACAACAATGACACTCCAGGAATTTTCCTCAGAGAATCGATGGAATCAAAACATGTGCAGTATGATCACTAAGCTTGCCTTAAATCCCAGATGGAAGACGCATGCAAGATCAAAACAATCCAAATCCGAACAAATCTAAAATCAATCATCGCCCTATGATAGCAATTACTGCCATACTGTTCTTTTTTGGTTTGATCTACACCTCTCTTCCCAAGCCTGGTAGACCTCCCCGACCTTTCATCAAAAGTCTTCTCCTCTCTCTCTTTTTTCCAACTTTACTCACAATCACCTACATCCGTGAATTAAGAAAGCATCGAGAAAAAGCTGCAAAAGAAGCCAAGAAAAAAGCCCCCTAAATCATTGATACCAGTAAGTAACTGACCGGTCTTAATTAAATTTATGAATCGGTTAAACGGCCTCTGCTTTTTTCTTTAGGCAAGTTCTCGCCGGCAATCTTGGGTACTCTTTTTGGGGAATATGGGGCCGTATAATCGTGGTATCAGTTTATTGATACAAGGAATGTTACCACGATGCTTCTTACTAAGCGATTTTGGGTGCTTTCGGGTTTGGTTTTAGGGCTTTCGCCCTTGGCTTGTAAGTCGATTTCAGATCGTGATGCAGATACCTCCGAAATGAAAGCTGCTGGTGGGAGCAGTGTCTTGTCCTCTGCTATATTGTCAAGTGAGAGCGAATACCTTGCTTTCGCTAAGCCGTCAGACGGCCTGTTACCAGGCGCAGCATCCATGAAGTTTCTGGCTCGCATACCGGGAGCGAGACGACAGTCCAACGACGCCCCGCCTCCTGCATCAGGTAAAGACAGCAAAAACGCCAAAGCCATCGCTTATGATATGGACTTCATAAACGCCAATTCAACGAAAGTTTGTGAACGAGATAAGGATTGCAGCAAGTATCACGTCGCATTCGCGATCGAAAAGGGTTACGTTTCGAACGACCAATGGTTTAACGACAATACCTACTTCACTCATCAAAAGAAATTCTTCGCCGGCACTTTGAACAAATATGTTCTTGAAGGCAAAGGAACCATATATGGAATCCAATTATTCCCTCAAGACGTTGCCAATGAGATTAATATTGTAAACGTCGCGAGTGCCGTAAAGAAATCTCTGCAAATCCCCGACGCTAAACTCTTCTTTATCCAGACAGGAAATCAGCAATTCGTCAAAGAGAAAACGAATCTCGACGCTCTTGCTAAACTTGGTGTTGGGCAGATGACAATGGACGATATTCTTGGCTCGACGAAATTTTTTCCTATGAACGATGGAGTCGCATATGGCAACCTCCGTTTGTTCCCTAAAGATCAAGAGAACATTGCTGCTACAGACATAGTTGTCTTTGACGAACTACCACTTGATCTATCGGTTGTCGCTGGTGTTATCACTAAGGCTTATCAAGACACTAACTCCCATATCAATTTGAAATCAAAGGAGCGCAAGACTCCTAACATGGTTCTTCGAGACATCGGACCTAACCACCCTCAAATCTCTCAGCTCATTGACAAGCCTGTGAAACTTGTCGTTGGTCGAGCAGGTTATGAGATCTCACTAAGTACTGACGAGGCCGTACAAAAAGCTTATCAAGACAATCTCGCAGAAAAACGCAAAAATCGAAAACCTGAAAAGAAATGGACTCCATCAAGGAATATCGAAATTTTTTCTAAAATGTGTCCGAACTCACCTACTGAATGCCTCGCCCACAAAGACCTACTGGGTTCAAAAAGTGCCAACCTTGGCTTTTTGCAATCTGTCTTCCAAAACCAAAATGTACCGACAACCAAACGCAATGCTGACGGGATCCTGAAGAACATTCCTGTGAATGACATTGGTTATGATGCAGCACCAGACGGCTTTGGAATCCCCATTCAGTTCTATGCGGATTTAATTAATGCTAACCCTGAATTAGCGGCTAAATTAGATGCATTTATAAAAGCCGAAAACAATGGGCAACTCACCAATGCCCAAAAATCTGCTGATGCAGCCGTTATCCGTGAAATGTTCTTAAACGCAAAACTTCCCAAAGAGAATGTCGATGCAGTTATAGCAAAGATGCGTGAAGTGGACTCAAAAGTAAACGAGTGGAAGATCCGATCATCGGCAAGCTCGGAAGATGTGGAAGGATTCGACGGCGCTGGATTGCACGATAGTTATGCCGGAAAAATCGACAAAGAGGCTGCAGATAGCAAATGTAAACTCGTTGAAAGTCCTGGTGATGAACCGGGTGAACTTACTAAAATGAAAGTTAAACCAAAGTCGATATCTTGTGCGATGAAGGGAGTTTATGCCTCTTTATGGAACAAACGAGCTATCGATGAACGTAGTTTCGCCCTTATGGATCACAGCCTGGTTGGAATGGGTCTTGCCGTAGTCCCTACCTATGACAATGAAGGATTTGTGGCTGCGAACTCAGTCGTCGTCACTCGCATTATCAACAGTCCTGACATCATGGGTATTTCGCTGTCCATTCAAGACAAGAACAATACAGTGACGAATCCGACTCCTGGCACGGCCAGTGAAATCACAGTCGCCATAAGCGCAGGATCCAACGAGATCCCCTCTTTGTCGACAATTCGTTTTGCTAAACCATTAGCTGACAAACCAGCTTTTACACGCACTGTGCTTGATGAAGAAAATACCTATCTAATGGCTTCCCTAGCACGAAAGGTTGAAGAAGCTTACTGTCAGGCTAACCTTGACTACTATGCAAAGAAAGTCATTGGCCGATCTAATCCACGACCTGAGACCGTAGCCCAAACCTGCAAGGAAGTGAGCTATGATGCGTTCAAACCAAAGGCTCTGGACTTTGAGATGAAAGTGATCTGTTTAGGCAAAAAGCAACCGATATCGACTGATTTCGAACAGAATTTTAAAGATTGTTCCGAGGCACCTGGATTCGATTCTACCACCTACCGCTATAAGTTTATTGTTAAACAGGTTCGAGAATTTGCTGGACATTGATAGTTACTCATATTCTTGACGAGAGGGTTCGGCAACGAACCCTAACCTCTAGACGATTCATCCGATGAAGGAAAATACATCCAACCCTCCATTAAAATAAACCCTCTCGCATACATGGACAAAAAGTCTTCTCCATCACCTCACCGAAACTATTCCCTGCATAACCTCTGAGGCATACAAAAGAAATTTTTCGAGAACCCATTTAAAAAGCGGCCCAGAATATGCATTGAACCATTCGGCCTCCCTATTACGAAATCCTTTGCAAAGGCTAGCAGAGCATTGTGATCGATTCCAATTTTAAAGGAAACCGATATGTTTAGTTACTTCAAAAAAAGTGATGAAAGACTCGTTAAAGACACTGAAGAAGAACTTGATTGGGACCCAAGAGTCTCGGCAAAAAACATTAGTGTCACTGCAAAAGACGGAATCGTAACTTTACGTGGACATGTCCCGCACTTCATTGAAAAGTCCCTTGCTGAACAGTCTGTTCACAGGGTCGGAGGTGTAAGAGCTGTTGTAGACGAGCTCAAAGTCAACCTCATCGACAACACTGGTAAAACAGACGAAGACATTGCAAGCGCTGCAATCATTGCACTCGAATGGAACTACGCAGTTCCAGAAACTGTCAAAGTCTCAGTCGAAAAAGGGTGGATTACTCTCCGAGGAGAAGTCGATTGGAACTTCGAGAGACTGGCTGCTAAAAACACAGTAGCAAACCTACGAGGAGTCATAGGTGTCACCAACAACATTACCTTAAGATCGAAACCTGAGCCCATAGATATCAGAAAAAGTATACAATCAGCATTCAAACGATCGGCTGAAAATGAAGGCGGACATATCAAAATAAGTGTGACCGACAATGAAGTCACCTTATCAGGCAAAGTTCACTCCTTGCATGAAAAAGAGAATGCCCGTATAGCTGCATGGAATGCACCTGGAGTCATTCGAGTTCGAAACAATCTGATAATTTCATTGTAAAATTCAAATTTTCGATCCATTCGAGCACGCCTCGAATGGATCGAATTATTTATTTCTCAACTGCAAATAGATAAGAAGCCGTAAATCTTAGATCTAGCTTCTGCTATCGATCACCGTAATTAAAGGACGTTCTATACTCAAAGACCGCCCCCTTCTCAAAGTCCATATGAGAATTCCTAGAATTGGAAAAACTTGGACCGTTAATAACAATCTCATCAATCACTCCCTTGACTCCAGGTAGTCGACCAATTGAAAATCTTGCCTCAACCTTCTCAAATTCCAACCCCACTTCTCCCCGCAACGTAGCCCAACCATCCTTGAAACTTACACTGATACCTTCCGGTACCTTATGATTCCACTCCAAAGCTTGTTTGGCAGACCTCAAAAGAAAGTCATCACTTCCTTTTTCCGTGATAGTCAAAGGATCCATTTTAACTCTCTTTCGCAGACCAGGAGCAATCTCTTCCGAATGCTTATGCATAAACTCTCTCCCATGTTTGATAGGTGTTACACAGATTCAAATCTTTAAACAAACTCATGCAGTTCTTATGCCGTTTCATCACTCAATGCTGTATAAATCCAGAAACTTCTTGGTTCATTTATTGCAACGATAAAGATTTACGAAACAAAGAGAAACTATGATTCGATTTATAAACGTAACTAAATCCTTCGGAACAAACAAAATACTCGATGATATTAGCTTTATCATTCCTCGAGGAAAAATAAGTTTTATAATGGGCCGTTCAGGGGAAGGAAAAACTGTCATTTTCAAACTAATGATGGGACTGCTGAAGCCCGACCAAGGACACATAATCATAGATAATGAGGACATTACTGACTTTGGAAATGATAAACTCTATGAAGTTCGAAAAAAATTTGGAATCCTCTTTCAAGGAGCCGCGCTCTTCGACAACATGAATATAGAAGACAATATTATGTTCCCACTTCACGAACACAGCCACCTTTCGGAAGAGCAAATAAACTCAAGAGCTAAGAATGTATTAAAAGATCTAGAAATTGATAGGTTGACAAACAAATACCCCTATCAATTAACCACTAGCGAAAAAAAGAGAGTCGGCTTGGCACGAGCTCTAGTGGGACTACCCAAGATCCTTCTCTATGACGAACCGACTACGGGAACGGATGCATTCGTCTCCGAAATCATTGATCACTTAATGATTAAAATAGCAAAAGAGAATCAAGACCTAACCTCAGTGATTATATCGCACGACACCAAGGAGGCACTGTCATGCGCAGATTGGATCTTTTTTCTCTACAAAGGGAAAATTGAAAAGTATGGAACCGCCGATGAATTCCGTAAGACTAAAGACCCATTTATTCGACAATTTTTCTCAGGCAAGACAGTTGGACCCATGGAAGCACTTTAAGATTGAAACATGTTCGATTCCATAAAAAACCTTCAAATGACAAGAAGAATACTGATCTAGCCGTCGTTTGAATTAGCTCTCTCTTTAACCGTCCGTATTGTCTCGATGAGCAGTGGAATATTGATTGGTTTCGCTAGATGGGCATTGCAACCTGCCTCCATACACGCGTCTATTTCAGGTTTCATAGCATGCGCGCTAAGTGCGATGATACCTTTTTTATAACCTTTCTCACGAAGACTTCGTGTTGCCGCTATACCGTCCATAATAGGCATACTAATATCCATAAGGATTACGTCATACTGAGATTTGAGTGCCTCTGAAACAACCAAAAGACCATTTTCTACAATCTTAATTTCACAACCAACTCCGCGAAGTATGTGATCAAGCAGCGCCTGATTATCAATAGCATCTTCAGCCAAAAGTATCTTGTAGCCCTTAAGATCACCATCCTTTTGAACGAATGGAATAGTTTTCTCAACGATATTTGAAAGCGGCTTATCATAAGCAATGGTGAAAGCAAAAACACTACCTCGACCAAGTTCACTTTCTACTAAAGCAACATCTCCACCTAAAGCTTGAGCAAGTCGTTTAGAAAGATGGAGACCAACACCTGTCCCCCCAAAACGTCTTGTAATCGAAGCATCCGCCTGGGCGAAAGGTTGAAAAAGATTCTTCCTATGCTCAAGGGAGATCCCCTCTCCCGTATCTTCAATTACGAAGTGCAAAAACTGTTTGTCCGTCACTTTCGATACGGAAACTTTTACACTTCCATGATCAGTAAACTTTATTGCATTTCCAACTAAGTTACCTATGATTTGCTTCAAACGAGTAAAATCCGTCACGATACGTTCAGGCAAGTTAGAGGCTAGGTTCCACACAAGAGTTAAGCCCTTCGAAGCTGCCTTAGGTTCAAATATCTTTTGCAGATCCACGAGGGTTTGCAGCAGATTCTTCTCGACTTTTTCTAAAATCAACCGATCCGCTTCTATCTTCGACAAATCAAGCATATCCTCAATCAGATGAAGAAGAAATTCGCCATTTCGCTTAATTCGTCCAGCAAATTCGAGCCTATCCCCTTCTGAAAGATGATCGGATCCCAACAATTCAGAAAACCCCATTACGGCATTCAAAGGCGTACGTATCTCATGATTCATGACGGCTATAAATTGATTCTTTGTGTCTCCCACCTCGCGCATTTTGCGATTTAATTCTTTCTCAACAGCAAAAAATTTGTGAAGGTGGATGGAACTGATCAACAGCCTCTGATTCATCTCAACTAACTTCTCTCGCGCTAAAACCAATTCGGTGACTTCCACCATCTCGATAACAATACTTGACAGTGGAATCTCAGGCACAAATGAAGGCCAAAGTAATAGATTCCAATGACGCAAGGTACCATCACCGATTTCAGTCTCAGCTATCAATCGAGGAATTGGCGAAGCATTAAAACCCTCAACGACAAGAGAGAGCTGCTGCAAAAGGGAATCTCTAAAGATAGTTCCCAAGTGAAGACCGACCAAATCAATCTCATTTTGAACAACATCTTGGCAAAAGATAGGATTAGCAAATTGAATGATCAGATCCGATGCATTGACAAGTAAGGTTGGATTAGGGGAATACTTTAATAAGTGATCACACGACGCAAATTCCGCATTTCCTTGGCAAGTCGGAAGCATCTGATACTTTTCCATTCCTTCTCCTTCAACCTGAAGTCTTGTTACTTTTTTACCTTGCACAAGCTACCCACAAATTTGACCTAGGCTTACTCATTCACGATACTCAAAATACCTTCCTAGCAAGACCCATTAAGACTATACGATAGTTACAACCCTATTTCTGAAGCCAATCTTTGGCACTTTCTCGAGACCATAATTATCCAGTTATACGTCCGACTTCTCACTCTGTATGTAAAGTCTCATCTACAAACTTTGATGAAAGCAAAATTGCCAGAGTTTTGAGTGAAATATAGAGAAAGCTATTCTTTGATTATTTGCTATAACCCATTCCTGAGAATTCCATTTTTCCGTTTTCGACTTATGTAATTTTAAGCGCGTAACACTTGAACCTTATCATCAGATTTCAGGATTAACTCAGCTGGCCAAATACTTTGAAGGGTGTTGAAAGTCAGCGACTCACCGATGAATGTGACCATTAAACCAAACAATTGTGTGATTAAAACACGTCCACAACCATGAAGTTCGCCCATAGCGACATGAGATTTCCCTTTAAGGAACACAAGTATCCCATCGTTATCGACATAGAGCTGATTGAGTTTAGGTTCTTCTATCTGAGCAATCTGCAATGAACGAGACAGGAGCGATTGGTATCCATCATTACCTGCTAGCCTGGATAAGGGCAGACGCAATTTTGCGCACGAATCTATAGATACTTCAAAAGCATCAGATGGCTTCTCATTCTGCATTGATTCAAACTCTAAAATAAACTCGGCTAGCCTTGCTAACCTCGAAGGACATCTATTCATCTGCAGTACCTCTGAAAAATTATTTTATGAAGAACTTCCCACTTTAAATCTATTCGTTACTCATCCAATTCAAAAATTGATTCGCAACATTAAGATCAAGATGTTTTCGAAACACAAATTGAAATCGCATTCAGGCTTATGTTTGTCTCATGGGGAGTCATACTAGAATCTTTTACTCAACATGATCAAGTTAATTATTGCCTTTTACTAAGCAGTTAAAACTGAATTATTCTTCTCTTCATTTGCCGTAGGTATATTTCATCTAGCACGAAAATCATTCATTAATTCACAGGATAGAAACATGCCTCAAATCCTACAATAAATTCCGATTCGAGCAGCTAGAGTCTTTTCCCGCTTTATCATTTGGCACTGTCTATGCAGAAAAAAGTGAGCTTATTTACGCTCACTCTATGACTGCGACACATTCACTAAAATCATAAACAAGAGATTCAAAAAAAGGAGAATGCATTCTCAAAATCATCAAAAAACCAGAATCCGAATCGCTACAATCACTATTTCAATCTATAGTAGCAGTCGTTTTTACTAAAACGACTTCCAAGCTTTTTTAAAGATCAGGACAATCCATTCACTGCCTAAATGGACAATTTTCAATAAACATGAGAAACCTTTCCCATATGAATTCTGAACATCCTTGCTAAGACAAGGACGGTATAAAGAAAATCTCATTCTTTAGCGACCACAAATTCAAACAATCCAATTTCATCTGACCAAACGCGATTTGTCGAAGACATCTGAGTTTCTTGAACCAAGCCTTAAAACAAGAATACGGCTTCTTTGGCTTCGGAATACAACTGTGTGTCGGCTATTACGATGGATCATCTCCCTATAGACAGCCTGATCATCCTAAACACCCCTAGAACAAAACTCGCTCCACATCCTTCGATAGAGATTCACCATTTTGATTTAAAACCTGTAGACAGATTTAGGCTCACTGTCACTAGAGGATGGTAGCATTTTCCTTTTCCTGCTTAAGAGTAAGCATCCACCCTATGGATGACCCTCAAACAAAAAACTCGAGGAGCTTTTATTCAGGTTCATGACTTGATATTCTTGCTTAATAGAAATGTAGAAATTGATGTGTACAGCAAAATAGAAGAAACTTGGGAACTGCACAGATTGCCTAGATTGTTTTTGGATCATATACTGTTTAGGTCGCAAACTCGTATTCTATAAGCTTGTAGCAAACAAGGCCTAAAAAGATTTATTCCTTAACAGATATCTTAGGAGGAAGGAGTGTTTTACGAAAACTAACAACATTTGCTAAATATCCGACAAAACGTCAGTAACTCATCATAATTCCAATAAAAAGATTCTTCCTTGCGTAAATCAAGATTCCAATCTAATCAGTTCAAAAAGGTGATACGCGCTTGACACAACATATCGCGCCCCTTCAATGAAATCAGATGACACGAATCAGCCGGTTTTGATGGATACAAAGTGCAGATAAAGCCTCTCCTCCACGCCCCCTCACCAAAATCATTTATTTACGTCGCCTTAGCTCGCCTATTTATTATTACGTGTATATTTCTCAGCACACACCAAGTCTTTCTTTCCCAAAACGCTC